>OBXD01000396.1_pt1 | contig 29223 bp, 25 predicted proteins | sample 1495381 | NCBI WGS metagenome assembly OBXD01 (sample SAMEA2580144, study PRJEB22360) | human gut metagenome | biome: human gut; feature: human-associated habitat; material: faeces | place: Denmark | collected 2008/2010 | reverse complement strand
AACCTTTCTCAAGAAAGGTTCCTTCTCCCCTCCCCCACACACCCTCCTCTCATCCTCCAAAGATTTTCGACTGGTGGGGAGGCTGCGCGGAGGGAGTTCGTTCCGACGGAAAGAAGAAAACCATCTGAAAGAGATGGCTCACTCTTTTACCCAGGTTTATCTGTTTCGTGGAAGTCTCTCTCTATATATATTATTTCCGATATTGCTCGGGGAGGAACTGCTTGAAGACGACGATTGTTTCTTTGATCGGCTGGAGTATACGGGATTTTTTAATGAAATCGGCGTCGTTGATGAAGTAGGTGAGCAGGGTGACCATGACGGCGCAGATGAGGAACCCCTTGAGCCCGCCCACGGCCGCCCCGGCGAGGTGGTTGATCCAGTCGGCATAGGCCATCTTGAGAAATGAATGGAGGGCGCGGGAGATCATGCTGATGACGAACATCACCATGCAGAGGATCAGCACATAGGCGACGATGTAGACCCATTGGGACGTCGTATACTGGGAAAAGATGCGGCCCAGCTCGCCATAATAGCGCCCGGCGAGCCAGACGCCGCCGAGGATGCCCACAAGCCCCGCCACTTCGTCGAGAAAGCCGCGCAACGCGCCGCGCAGGGTGAACAGGGCGATGACCGAAAGCAGCACGACATCCAGTATATTCAGGTCGTAAGGAAGCGTCATAGAAAAAAGGGGTTGAGGGTCTTCCCGCTTAGGGGCAGGTACGGCAAACGCTGCAATCCGGCGGATCACAGCGTCATCATGCGGAACACGCTTTGAGCCTCCCCGATCCAAAATACGAAAGTCTTAGGAGGGAGAGGGGTGGGGTCTGGGGATGGGAGAGGGGGCGACCCAACGGGCGGCCCCTGAGGGGCCGTGACCGTTAGGCGAGTCTTCGAGCCTTACGGGCATCGACAGCAGCGCAGCCCTTCTTCAGAAGGGTTCCCTCTCCCCTCCCCAGTTTTGCTACTTGTTCAGCTCACGTTCCTGCGGGAACATGGGAAGATAGCGGTAAGAGATGGCAAGGCAAAGCCACGAGTAGGCGATGACCATGAAGGACGCGCCCCATTCGGCCCAGTTGGGATTGTAGAATTCCCACGTGTCGAAGGGCATGACCGGGATGGCGAGGGCCTGAACGGTCATGACGTAACGGTTGATGGTCACGCCGACGCAGGCGAGGATGCCGCCAAGGTAGAACAGCGCCGGGTTGGAGCGGCACTTCTTCGAGAAGAGGAGGTATGCGGGCAGGACGCCGCAGACCACGAGTTCGGCGAAGAGGAGCCACTTGCCGTAGATCCAGCCGTGGAACATCTGATCGAAGGTCATGCCGGAGCGGGGCAGGATGTCCATGACCCAACCGGCGGTGTCGACCAGCTTGAACACCATGTAGATGGTGAACATCGTCCCGGCGATTTTGCCCATGAGCTGCTTCACGTCCCAGGAGACGAGCTTGCGGCCGGTGAGCTTTTCCATGAACGTGCAGACGAGCACGGTGAACATGGGGCCGGAACCCACGGCGGAGAGGATGTACAGGAAGAACGTCCACGGCCAGATGAAGAACCCGTCACGCAGGATGTAGGGACGGCCGAAGAGCACGCCGTACATGCCGCCGAGGGAGCCCTGGTGGAACGTGGACAGGAAGGCGCCGATGCCCGCGAACAGGGGCATGATCAGGTGGAAGTTGTGGGCGATGGCGTGGGCGAGCTTGTTCTTCGCCAGCTGCCGGTTTTCCAGTGCCAGAGGCACGTACTCGATGATGAGCACGGTGCAGTAGCAGGTGATGCAGAAGATGACTTCGGTCAGCATGGAGTGGACGTTCGGATGCCAGTAGCCGAACCATGCGCGGAGCGGCTGGCCGATATCGAGAACGAGCACCAGCATGGCGCCGGAGTAGCACAGGAAGCCCACCACGACCGTCAGGTTGATGATGTTCTTCAAGGCGTCGATGTTCAGCAGGTAGCGCAGCGCGCCGGTGAAGAACGCGCCCGCGCCGAGGGCGATGACGGCGAGGTCGAAGGTGATCCAGAGGCCGAACCCGAAGTAGTCGTCAAGGCCGGTCTCGCCGAGGCCGTGGGCCAGGACGCGGAAGGCGGCATAAGCGCCCCACAGGCCGACCGCGGCCACGGGAACAAGATGCAGCAGGAATTTCAGCAGCGAACAACGCGGGCACCCTTCAGGGAAGAGGGAGGCGTCGACGGGCTGGTTGTAGTTTTTCACTTCCATTGACCTACCCCTTGGTCTTTTCGTTTTCCAGGTAGTTGTCGCCCTGACGGCGCACCCATTCGCGCTTGCTCAGGTAGTACACCTGCGGGTCGGTCCCCAGGCGCTCCAGAAGGCGGAAGGCGTGGGGGCTTCGGATCAGCTCGTACACCTTGTGTTCGGGATTCTTGGAATCGCCGAAGGAGATCGCGCCGTTGGGGCATACCTCGGTGCAGGAAGTCACATACTCCCCGTCGGCCAGTTCATAGGGGTTGCGTCCCTCGGCGATGGCCTTGTCCTTGGCCTTCATCCAACGGTGATGGCAGAAGGTGCATTTTTCCACCACGCCGCGGGGACGCACGGAAACGTCCGGGGTGAGGGTTTTTTCCATGCCTTCCGGCCAGATCGGATCATACCAGTTGAAATAACGGGCATGGTAAGGGCATGAGGCCATGCAGTACCGGCAGCCGATGCAGCGGGGATAGATCTGGCTGACGATGCCGCCGTCCTCGTTCTTGTCGGTGGCGACGACGGGGCAGACGGACACGCAGGAGGGCTTCCCGCACTGCATACAGGGGCGGGGCAGGTAGGCCGTGTCGTGTTCCGGGAACGGTTTGTGGTTGGAGAGGCGATACACCTTCATCCAGTTGATGGAGCGGACCTTGTTCGTGCCGTCGGGGTTGGGGGCGACATTGTTTTCGGCCTGACAGGCCACCATGCAGGCGCCGCAGCCCGTGCACTTGTCAAGATCGACGACCATCGTCCATTTGATGTCGAATTCTTTCACTTCGGACATGATTACGAATCCTTATGCTTGGGCGACGTTCACGCGGGTATCGTTCCAGACGGAGAGGCCGGAGCCGGGTTCGGAAGAGGGCGTGACGAGGGCCATAACATCCATGCCCTTGCCGTCGTTGAACTCTCCGAAAGCCGTATGCCCGAAGCCCATGGTCAAAGCTACGGTATCGTTGGTCACGCCTTCGAAGACGCGGATCTTCGCCATAACCTTCCCGGCCTTGCTGGTCAGGACGATGCGGTTGCCCTCGTACAGGCCGAGCTTCTTGAGCGTGGCCCCGTTGACGGCGGCGACGAGCATGTTCTTGTCCAGCTCATCGTCAGTGATGAGCTTGGTGTTGAAGGGCGGAATGGCGGTTTCGGGCGTACCGAGGCCAAGCTTGCTCACGAAGGCCACGGCCAGCTCCTTGACGGAGGAGGCAGCGGCGGCTTCGGCCTTCTCGACGAGAGCGAGGTCGTCGGGACTGAAGCGGTAGGCCAACGTCTTGTTGGGGACCACAATGTCGCTGACGTAGACGTTGCCGTCGCTCAGGGAACCCCAGTCGGCGCCGATGTTGAAGGCTTTGGCCTTGAGCATGGTCACGACGTCGGAAACGCCGAGGTTGATGCCGAGCTTGTAGGCCATGTCGATGACCACGTCGCCGGCGGGGCGGGCCTGATAGAGCGGCTCGGCCACCGGGCGGTCCAGCGCGTACACGAACTTGCCGTAGCTGAAGGGCTCGGCCACGTCGTCGTAGCGTTCGAGGCCGAGGGCGTTGGGCAGCACGAGATCGCAGCGGCGGGCGGTTTCGTCGAAGAAGCAGGTGAAGGCCACCGAGAAGTCGCTTTTCTTGAAGACGGCTTCAATGTCCTTGCCGGGCAGGGCATAGACGGGGTTGGCCTCGTAGACCATGAGCACGCCCACTTCGGGCATGTTCCCCTGCGCCATGTCGGCGGCGTAGCGGACGAGATCGCCCTGCATGAGCACATCGTAGGACGCCACGCCGTTGACCGCCGGGGGGGCCAGCGGGATCATGCGCATCCCGCCTTCCTTATTCACGCGGTCGAGGAGCATGTTGATTGCCATGCCGATGCGGACAGGGCCGGTGCCGCCGCCCTGATCCATGTCGGAACCGACGACCACGAGAGGCTTCTTGGCCTTTTTGAGCCCGTCGACGACGGCGGTGAAACGTTCGGGCATGAGGCCCGTGATTTCGCAGACTTTTTCCGGGGTCCACTTGGCGACCAGCGCCGCGAAGTCATCCAGCCCTCCGGCGGGGGCGGCCACGCCGTCCTTGATGAGCTGGCGGGCGACGCCGAGGAGCAGGAACAGTTCCGTGCCGGGCTTGATGGGCAGCCAGAGATCGGCGCCCGCGGCCGTGTTGTTCTGCACGGGCCCGGCATAGGCCAGACGCATGGCGGGTTCGGCGCCCGCGGGACGTGCCTGTCCCCACGCGTGGCGGTTGACGACCACCGAGCCCCACGTTTCCAGCACGTTCGCGCCGACGGCGAACACGTAGTCGCTGTTGGGGATGTCGAAGCCGACGCGCCCACGTCCGCCCATGAGCTTCCACGCCTGCGCGGTGGCCTGTGCGTCACTGGGCATGGCAAAGAAGCGGCCCGAACCGGTCTGGGCGGCGAAGCCCGCGAGCAGTTCATTCATGGTGCCGTTTTCGTCGCCGGAAATGCAGACCACGCTGTCGTGCTCGGTCTGTTTCTTGGCTGCGGCGAGTTTTTCGAGCAGCAGCTTTTCAGCCTCTTCCCACGTGATTTCCCTGTAGCCGCCGTCCGAGTTGCGGAGCAGGGGCCGTTTGAGGCGGGCCGGGCTGTAGCGCATCTGGACTTCGGTGACGGCCAGCGCGGAGACGCCGCCGCCAAGCGGGCTCTCGGGATCGCTGAGGACGCGCACGGGACGTCCGCCCACGAGACGGATTTTGGTGGCTCCGGCGGCGGGACAGAGCTTGCTGACCGTGCGGACATAGGTGTTTTCGTGATTGCCGTATTGCAGGGAAGGGATCCACGGCCAGTTTTGCGACCAGATGGAGATGTCGTCCAAACCCTTCCAGACCACAGGAGTCGCCAGCGTACCCACGGCGGCCCCGCCGATGAATTTCAGAAAGCCTCGTCTGTCAAGCATTGGCGTCTCCTTACTTGTGGCAGACAAAGCATGCGTTGCTGGCATTGGTGCTGCCAAGGTGATTGGGATTGGCATGACATGCTTCGCACTGCCACATCTTCATGGTGTCCTGGCTGTAGCCGGAGATCCTGTTCTCGCGGAACACGGGCGGCTTTTTGCTGGAAGCCATGTCGAGATGGCACGTGGAGCAAAGCTCCCGCTCGGAGAACTCATGACAGTTGTTACAGGTTGCCAGCGAGTGCACGGCATGGCTGAAGAACACGTTGTCAGGCTGCTTCTGGTAGACTTTCCAGTCCACTTCCTTGCCCTTCTTGACGTATTCGTTGAAGAAGACCCGTTCGGCCTCGCTTTTGCCGAGCATCTGCGAATGGCAGACAGCACAGTCCTTTGTAGAGGGCAGGGCGTCGAACGTCCCGTCCGCACGGAGATGGTGACAGACCGAGCAGTCCAGAGAAGCATCCTTGAGATGCGTCTCATGGCTGAACTGCACGGGTTGATCCTGTCTGCTGAACAAAAGTTCCGGGAAAATCCACCAGCCAAACACGAGCGCAACGACAAGACCGACGATGAACGGTGCGGGACCGAATTCAAGTCGTTTTGCCAGACTGCGGGCCTTCTCGTGGGAAGGCGCGTTGTTCTGCCTATCCTCCATACCCTTCGCCTCTTGAAATGGTTGTGTTGCTGAAAACCATTCGCCTCTTGGCCGCGACACGTCATGAGACAGGAAAACCGTCCTTGGCGCCTCTTCCCACAGGGGAACGGACGCGCTTTTTCACCGTCATCATGGTGTAGGCGACCGGGCAAACACGTGTCAAGACGCAAGGCATGGCAAGCGCTTGGCAACATGTGGCCCCGGTCGGCCGCCGCCGGCCGAACATGCCGTCCTGACAAAAAACGTCCGATCAAAAAAGCATGTGGTTCCTGAAAAGCGTTCTTGCGGAACGCATTCCTTTTTCAGGAGATTCTGGGTGGGTCCGAAATGTGCTTTTTTTCTCGAAGTATGCGAATTCTGTCAAAATCGTCATACCGTACAATATATCACCCGTGTTGGAAAGGCTAAAAAAATGTAAAAAAACGGTATGAGATTTTTATGAAATCGAAAGCTTCCACGGGAACAGCAAGGGAAGGAAGGGAAAAACAAGGCGGTCCGGCGGCGGGGAGGCGCCTCTGTTTCCACTTGACCCACGGGCCGCTCCGCTTTATGACGTTCAGTACTTGTCGTTCGCTTGACGAGCGGCATGAGCGGAAGGGTGGCAGAGCGGCTTAATGCGGCGGTCTTGAAAACCGTTGTGGGGGTGACTCCACCGGGGGTTCAAATCCCTCCCCTTCCGCCAGAATTTAAATAAAAATCACCTTGTTACCAGAATAAAATTTCTCGGTGACGAGGTGATTTTTTTGTCCCATTGCCTTTTTGCTCCAAATTTGCTCCACTTGCTCCACAACATTTGTGGGATCTGAAGCGACAAGGAGGGGCAGCATGGCCACCATTCGCAAGCGAGGCAATCTGCAATGGGAAGCTCGCATTCGACGCAAGGGCTACCCTGTACAATGCGCGACCTTTGAAGGTCGTGCTTCGGCGGAAGCCTGGGCACGCCAGATCGAGTCGGCTATGGACGGCGGCACGTTCGTTTCCCAGAAGGAAGCCGAACGCGTCACGGTCTGTGAGGCTTTGGAACGCTACATCCATGAATATATCGAAAAATCGCTGGCGCATGCGGACAAGGAAATTACCCGTGCCCGGCGACTGATGAACTACCCCTTTTCGCAAAAAAAGCTGGCCGCTCTCAGGGGTACGGATTTAGCGGGATATGTCGCGGAGCGGGAAAAACAGGGGCGAGCCGCCAATACCATTGATCGGGATCTGGGCCTGCTCTCACGCATGTATGAAGTGGCCCGCACCAACTGGGGCATGGAAGGATTGCAAAATCCGGTGCGCAACGTCATTCGCCCCAAGTTGCCTCAAGGCCGAACCCGCCGCCTGCGCCCCGGCGAGGAAGAAACGCTTCTGGAAGCCGCTCCCTCCGCATTCCGCCCGTTGTTCCGTTTCGCTTTGGAAACGGCTATGCGCCGCGAAGAACTGGTGAGCTTGTGTTGGGAACAGGTGGACATGAAGCGGCGCACGGCTTTTCTGCCCAAGACGAAAAACGGCGAAGCCCGGACCGTGCCGCTTTCCCCTTCCGCGCTGAACATACTTGAAACGTTGAGGGAAGAAATACCAGGAGCGTGCAAGGGGCAGGTGTTCGGGTATACCCTGAACAGCGTCACGGGCACCATGCGCACGACCTGCGCCAAAGCGGGCATTGAAGACCTGCATTTTCATGATCTCCGACATGAGGCCATCTCCCGCCTGTTTGAGCGGACGGATTTGGATCTCATGGAAATCCGAATGATCAGCGGACATAAGACACTGGCTATGCTGGCTCGTTACACCCATTTACGGGCGGATCGTCTGGCCGACAGACTGGCGGGAATGAGGCGGGGAGCATGAGCGGCCTCATTGCATACGTCGGTCTTGTCGGCAGACGAAATTCGCTCAGCCTCACTCTATTTAATGGATGTATTTTATTATAAAATGTATAACCCTGCGCCAGGGTGAACGGGTATAAACATTTTCAAGTATGGCTCCTGTTTTCCCTCTCCCTTTCCAGCTCAGATATTGTTCGCCTTTCTCCTCCAAAATCCAATACGGAGAAATCCCCTCCACATACGCCAGATAGAGCAGCCACGAGCCGGGCACTCTTCTTCGCGCAAAAGCCGTAGCCGTGACTTGGGGAGAGCTTCCAAAAAACACGGTTAGTTGCTCAGTATTATAGGTGTTGGTGGATTCATATACCCGCTCCATTACTTCTTCAAAATGCGGGTCGGGGACATCCCGCATCTCAAGCTCGTGGTACTTGTCGATGATGAATGTAAATATGTCGGCGTGGATTGCCTGAAATTCCTGCAAACTTTCATAGAAAAGACCGAAGCCGTCCCTGTCCATACGACTGATCAGCTTGAGGCACGCGGCTTTGAGCACCAATGTATTCATGGCCTACACCTCCTGCATGACCCAGGCCAGACGTCCGAGAATCTGATCCGCAAGGTTCGTTTGAATTCGGATCTCCGGGTAGGCGGGGTTCTCCGCTCGCAACACAAAGCATTCATTTTGGGAGTCCAAAAACAATCTCCTCAGGACAATTCCCTCATGGGGAAGTGAAACCGCGAACAGTTCACCGCTCGCCGGATGGTTGGCGAAGGTATTGATGCCGACATGCGCGCCCCGGCGTACTGTCGGAGCGGCGGCTTCACTGTCCACTTCCAGGACAACCATTCCTCCCCGCGCATAGGATTTTGGAAGGCAGAGCTTGCCTGTCGGTTGAAGATCGTCTGCGGATGTGATGCTCTTCGTGTGCGCTCCGCGCATGGCATGCACTGTGGCAAGCGCCGACTGCGCCAGAGGCGAACCCAGTAAAGCCGGGTCAATGGGCGTTCCATCACCATCACTAGGGATGTATCCGACCTCGGTGCGCAGATATATCGGCCCTGTTCCCTTCTTTAGCCAATCGGGATTCACGCCCAACTTTTCAAACAGCTTCAGATACCAGTCAGCCGGGACGGACTGCCGTTTCTTGGCGTCGGCGATGCTGGATTGGCGGACATCAAGAATTGCCGCCAGTTCATTCTGTGTTTGTGTGTGAGTTACCAGCTGAATTCGTTTTATAATTGCCGCATAATTGGCCGTGTCTTTTTCCATATGACTCACTCCTTAAAAAACTAAAGCGTACGCTTTAGTTTTTAATCAAGCGATTGCTTGATGGCAATTATAATTCGAACACCTAAAGCAATTGCTTTACTATCTCTTAAGTCTTCTCTTCAGTATGAAGAGACAATGAAAAGAAAATCACCTCCTTGTCCATTTGGTAACGCTTTCAAAGAGTTGCGGAAATCTTTAGGGATAAAACAGTCCCAGATTGCCTCACGCACAGGACGAACGGTCCAACAAATCAGCGAAATTGAAAGGGGAGACCGGGAACCCAGATTTTCAACTTTGCTTTTGCTTGCGTACAGTTTGGGAATATCACCAGAGGAATTGGTGCGGATCACGGCTCAATCCATGCCCGAACCTATTATTCTTTTGCGCGAGGATGCCGAAAAAGACTTATGAGTATAATTTTTCAATCTAGTAAAGCAATTGCTTCACTACAGATTGACTGATTTCTCCAGTATGAGGAGAGGATGAGTAAAAAATCTTCTCCATGTCCGTTTGGACAAATTCTCGTCAGCGCCCGAGAAGACCGTGGCATAACGCAATATCGTCTTGCACAGTTGACAGGGCGTTCAGTTCAGCAGATCAGCCAAATCGAACGAGGTGAAAGAGAACCTAAACTTTCGACAGTCATCATGCTTGCCCATGCACTCAATATGGAGCCAGGGATCTTAGTTAACGAAGCTGCGAAAGTAATGTGCATACCGCAAAATCTCATACCCTCTGTTGATGGATAAACTTCAGCATAGAGTGAGACAGAAGACTCTTTGTAGTATCTGGTTATTATTTTTTAACTATACAATAGCGGAATCAATATATGAGAACAGGCCGACGAGTCCCCCCGTCGGCCTGACTGTTTTTTACCTCTCTTTCCGGCCCCGCAACGGCTCCTTCTCCGCCTTCTTCAGGTGCCGCAACGCGGCCTCCACATTCGGCGGCGTCTCCTCCAGAACATGAATGGCCGTTTGCGCTCGGCCCAGGATGGCCTGCCGCTGCCCCTTCCAGCTTTCGTCTTTACCCCGCAGTTGTTTCATTTCCGCTTTCCATGCGTCGATTTTCCTTTGTTCCGCCTTCAGATCTTTATCCCACTGGGCAAGCTGATCGTGGTAGAGATTATGGGCCCGCTGGTCCGCCTCGATCCCCGCTTTCTTCTCCGCGATGAAGCGGGCGGCAAGCTCTTTGGCGCGTATTGTGGCCCGCCCCTCAACGTCCTTGTCCAATTCCCGGCGAGACTTCGCCAGTTCCTCCCGATCAAAAAAATAAAGGGCAATCACGAGCAGCAGGATTCCTCCGTATCCGGCCAATACCCAGACGGCCCATCCGTAATCCCAGAATGCTTTGACTGACACGGCAAGCTGGTTGAGAAAACCGAGTTGGGAAAATGCCTCGCTCCAACGCAAGCGGAAGAAACCCCACAGTAACGCCGAGTAGATCAGGAACCGGATGATTTCTTTCAAACAGAAACCAAAAGCGGTCGCTTGCCAGCTCATACTTTCCCCCTGAGTGTGATCCCCAGCTCAAGACAGCATTGCCTCAGATAGGCCGGGCTGACGGTGAACTTCAAATGTTTACGAGCATAGGCCGCCATCTGGCGCAGACTGCACCCCTCATTCGCCAGTTTTTGCAACGTTCCGGCGTGCAATTCCAGTTTACGCCGAAGGGGAGCCTTCTTGCGGCGCAGAGCCGTGATTGTCTCCAGCCGTAATTCATGGGCGTCATCCAAGGATGACAAGCCGGGCCCCGTGTTTTTCCGTTCGGTCAGGGCCAGGGTCTTTCGCACCTCGTCCGTGGCCGCAAGCAGGGCATAGAGCCGGGCCTCTTCCGGGGTTTTGGTTTTCTGGAACGGTTTCGGATTGAGCCGCCGCATCACCTCCAGACGGGTTTCAAAAGGGACGGACGCAAACCACGTCAGCAATTCTTTGGAGACGTCCTGAGAAACAGCATGTTGCATAGCGTTTACTCAACTGTTTGAAATGACTGTTTGCTCCAGCGTTTGACAAACAAAAAAAGAAGAAATGAACGATCTGAATTTATTGCTTTTCATTTGCTTCTCTTTTTACAGGGTAACGGTGGTGTCTGTGGCGTAAACACAGTGGCATCCTTGACAAAATAGGCGCTTTTACTTATATGCTTGGCACAAAAATGTTCCTCATGCATTTCATGAGGCGGGATTCCCCTCACCCGGCGACTCGACAGTGTTTCTAAAGGAAACGCTGACGACTTCGCAAAAGAGCGAGTACACAGGCCCTCCCATTGGCCTGGCATCGTGAATCGGTGTGAAAGGTGTTCGGGAGCCCCATCCCGCGACTCGGCAACGGGTCGGAAGGAGGCGGAGTGCCGCGCTTGATGCGGCAAGACGCGAGAAGGCATGCGTCGGGGAACAGCCCGAAGATTTCCGGATGCGGAAATCAGCCTGGCGGACTCAACAGCATGCGGCTCAGGCGATCCGTACAAGACGTGCGGAACGGGCGGGAAGACCGCCCGGATTCTTCCACCGGAAACCTTCATCCAACTTTTTCGTCCGGGGTGTTGATGCACGGCAGTGTGGACTATCAGATCAACCGGATTTTCACCGAATCGGGCATCTTCAAGCCCGGCTCAAGCCGCCATGAGGCCAAGGACGCCGCGAAAGCGGCTCTCGCCTCGTGTGGTCTGTCGGCCACCAGTTCGCGGCTGGCGTCTCTGACCCTGCTCAATTCCTACGAGTACGCCCGTGACTGCAAAGACACCTGGCATCGCCTGGGACACTATGCGCGTGAAAGTCTCGGTCTGCGCGACATGGCGGGCCTGAACGGCGAACACGCGGAAGCCTATCTGCTGCGACGCATTCAAGACGGAATCCACTACCGCACCTGGAGCAAAGAAGCGGCGCATACCGGCAAACTGGAAAACGCGCTGAGGGCTTTTTATGAACATTTTTCTCTGTCCTTGCCGGAAACCGGATTCGGCATTCGGGAATCCTGTCAGGATGCCGAATTGCGCCTGCTGGCCCGCGAGACGCTCAAACGCGGCTTGAAGCCGTTCGGCTATTTTGAACATCCCGTGGCTGTACTGCGGGAACTGGGCTCCACACCACAGACAGACGCGGAACTCATCGCCCGCATCCAATGGGAAGGCGGAGCGCGTTGCCGTGAATCCTGCCGCATCACGCGGGAGCAGCTTTTGGGTGGGACGGTGGATGTCTTCACCGGAGAAGAGCGCGGGCGAATTCACCTCACCGACACCAAAGGCGGCAAGCCGCGCACCATCCGGATCAGCCCGGAAACCTATGCGCTTCTGGAAGCGCGGGTCCGCCATTTTCCTTTGCACATGAGCATGAACTCCTATGCCGCCTTGGTGAGTCGGGCGGCGAAAGCTTGTAATGAAGCCAACACCGGAACCCACGCCTGGCGCTACTGCTTCGCCCGGGAACGCTACCGGGAGCTTACCGCTCCCACGTCTCGGCAATCCTTGAGTCATGAGGCCGCCATCCAGCAGATCTCCTGGGAGATGGGCCATCAAAGGGCGAATATCACGCTGCTGTATTTGCGATGAAAGAATATTCCGCATGCGTTCAATCCATCCGTTCGGTATCCGGTAAACGGTTGGCGCCTGCCGACATGTCCCGTGTCTTCTCACTTCCGCTGATAGGGCAATAACAATTGGTTTTGTTCGGTTCGCCGTCATGTACGGCATGACCGACGTATTCTTTGAAGGTCGCCAACAGTTCAGGATTAAACACTCGCGCTCTGGAATGCCCCACGTAGCCTTGGGCGATGCCCAGATTGGTTGCCGCCTTTCCTATGCTGCGAGGCTCGGCCTGAATGGGCAGGTGTTCTTGCACTCGCGTGATAAATTCATTGTTTGGAAGGCGGTATTGTAGCTCTTCAATATGTTTTTCCGCTTCCACAACACTCAAGATGACAGCCCGTTCAAGTGGCGTGCTCAGGCGGGCGCGTTGTTCCGTGGCAAAGAGCCGCCATGTCTGTATCTGATGCGACTTGATCCAGTTCGCCAGCAGTATGGCACGCCGCATGGCATCTTCAGGGATGGTTTCAGTATGGCCGCCTCCCGACAAAACCGAGTCCACACAATGCAGCAGGAGACATAAACGCAGGCATTGTCCCCGGAGTTTGTCGAGCAGCGCCGCGCTTACTCCTGATTCTCCGGGAGTAACCCATGATTCAAGGGCGAGTTGGTTATGCCACTCCACGTACAGCTCCCGAGCCGCTGGCGCTGGATGCAACACCTTTGGCCTTGTGCCTCCGTCTTCGGTCATTTCCACGTCCCATTCCAAAAGGCGCGTCAGGATGCGATGCAGAAGTTCTTCCGAATTGGGAGAGAGGCTGGCGTCCGTCCATAATGGAGGCGTCGAACGCTCCGCCCGGATAAAGATCATTCGTGGCAGGAAGCCGGAAGAGACATCGTGCCCCTCAAAAACACGCGTCAAAATGCCGGGCTGAATGCCTCCGAAAATGGAAACGCAGGCGGCCGGCACATACTGATTGCGCTCGGCATCCGTACGGTTGGTTTTCCATTCCTGACAGTCATACGCGGACAACAGCCGGGAACGGGTTCCTCCTTCCCTGCCGCTGGCCGCGTAGCGATCAAGATTGGCGATCATTCCGGCCAGTTCGTCCGCTCTCCACAACACTCCGCGTGGATTCTGTTCCAGAACGATACTGACGGCCTCCGGCGTCGCGTCTTCCACTGTGTACTGAACGCGAAAGGGTTTGACCGGCGCGTCGGCGGTCAATTCATCGTCTTTAGTGCGTTTCAAATTCTGTTTCTGATCGTGATACCTGTTCATGGCGTCCTGCCATTCTTTGAAGCGCTTGAATTCCGCTTCCCGAAGAGGCTTGAACAGTGCGGCCGCGCAGGGCGTCTTACCGACACCTGACTCCGCCACAAGGCAAATCCACAGATTGCCATGTTCCAGCCAACCTGGTTTGATGCTGATGGCTCGGCTTCGACCAACAGCACAGGTCAACGCGCCGAGGAAGCACGCTGTCGGAACCTCCAGAGGCACCACGAAGGCCCGCGCTGTTTCATGCAGCAGCGAAGAAACTTCGACGGGAAAGGCCTCCAGAGGAACTGGGGGCGGTGGGGGCAGCGTCCGGGATTCCAGGGAAAAAGACTCCGGCACATCCAACACATCCAATCCGGTTTGAGCTGTCCGTTTGTTTTTTTGCGCCATACATTCTCCTTGTATTCCAGAGAAGAGTCTCTATAATCAATTTTGAGCAAAACAGGTTTTACGAGGACGCCCCCGCTGCTTGGTTTTTGTTTGATCCTCATGTTGTTCATGAGCACAAAGCCACTCCTCAACAGCTTGAGGACGCCACCCGATCACCCGTGACCCGATGCGGACAGGAGGCGGCAAGCGATGAGGCGCACGGCTCAAATCATTGCGGACGGTTGCGGGGGCACGATTCAGGACGGCAGCCAACATGGTGATGGTCAAAAGTTGTTCCATAGAACCTCCTTTGTCTTTTGTTATCAAATTTGATAATTACTCAAATTCGATAGTTACGAGTCTATACAATGTCAAGCGCCTACGATTCTAAGATGAGTGACGCGCTCTGTGCCCTTGTTGAAGCCAAGGACGCACTGCAAGCGCTGGTGGATGCGACAGGGATCAAAAAATCGAATATTGTCGCCGCATTGAGGGGAAGAAGACCTATTCCCAGACATGCCTTGCCGCTTTTTCAGAATGCCTTGGGGCTTGGCCCGGATGGAAAGTTGGACGTTTCCCGACTGCATGTTCTGGTTATTCAGAACATCAGCCCTGAGGTCTTCTCATGGGTTGGAGGAGATGACCCGGATTATCCCCCCCGCATCATTTCGGTGGACCGAGAATTGGCCCTGAGTCTGCGCCTGAGGAATATGTTCGAAATGTTGGGTATCGGCATGCTGGATGGATGGGAGAGTGAGCCGGTTCATATCGGCCGCAAGTCCAACGGCAAGGCGGTAGAAAGTACCTTTTTCGCAGGAACGGATGAGCGGGGATGTACGCTGATCATGGAAATCGCTCCCCGCGCCTTCATGCACAGCTTTCCCGGCGAAATCCCTTTTCGCTGGGAAGACTTGGATGCGCCTCCCTTTGTCATGAAACCCGAGGTCGCCCGGAATCTGAACGCCATGACCCCGGAAACGCTCTATAAAGCCTTGGGACTCCCCCGCCAGTTCGGGACTTGGGAAGCCTTTCTGACCGAAGCGAAGGCAAGGGCTTTCACGCCGCAACGCTTGGCGGAGATGTTGGAGTGGAAGTAGAGGGAATAAATCGAGTAGAGTGATATGTCATAGAGAATTCATATTGACCAATGCCGTCTTGTCCTCCATTATTGAAGGAAGATTACACAGCTCTTCCCGCTATAGTATATCCCTCTTACAACAGCTTGAGAAAAACATGTCCCAACTTGAACACATTGAAGCTATTGAAAAAAGACTTTGGAGCGCTGCCGATACTCTGAGGGCCAATTCCAATTATGCCAGCAACGAGTATTTTTTGCCCGTCATGGGATTGATATTTCTGCGACATGCCTACAGCCGTTATCTTGCCGTGAAAGATGACATCGAGGCCAATCTTCCCAAACGTGGGGGCAAGACCCGGCCGCTCGCCAAGGAGGATTTTTCTCAAAAAGGCGCTATCTTTCTACGACAACCAGCTCAATTTGACACTCTGGTGGCTCTTTCCGATAGCGACGACCGCGCCGCCGCTATCATTGCGGCGATGGAATCCATAGAGTCCGATTATGCCAGCCTTGAGGGGATATTGCCCAAAAACGAATACCAGGAGTTGGACAATCAGGTGCTGGGGCAGCTTCTGCGCACCCTGAACCCTGAAGAATTGAAACGGGTCAAGGGCGACGTCTTCGGGCGCATTTACGAATATTTCCTCACGCAGTTTGCCGATCAAAAAGCTCACGACGGGGGAGAGTTCTTTACGCCCATCTCTTTGGTATCTCTCATCGCCAACATTCTGGAACCCAGCGGCGGCATTGTGCTTGACCCGGCCTGTGGTTCGGGCGGCATGTTTGTACAAAGCGCCCGCGTTGTGGAGCGCCAGCATCAGAATCCCAGCGAAAAACTGACCTTTCTGGGTTTGGAGAAAAACGCCACCACCATCAGGCTTGCCAAGATGAATCTGGCTGTACACGGCTTGGAAGGCAACATTCAGAAAGCCATCACCTACTATGAAGATCCGCATGAAATGCTGGGTAAAGCACAGTACGTCATGGCGAATCCGCCCTTCAACGTGGACGAAATCGACGCTGAGAAGATCAAATCCGACCCTCGGTTGCCTTTTGGTCTGCCGGGCATCAACAAGCAAAAGCGCGTCTCCAACGGCAACTACGTATGGATCAGCTATTTTTACGGATACTTGAGCGAGGTGGGCCGCGCCGGGTTTGTCATGTCGTCCCAGGCGTCCAGCGCCGGGCGCGAAGAAGCCAAAGTGCGGCAGAAGCTGGTGGAAACAGGGGATGTGGACGTGATGGTCGCCATCCGGCCCAACTTTTTCTACACGCGTACCGTACCGTGTGAATTGTGGTTTTTTGATCGCGCCAAGCCCGAAGGGCGCCAAGACAAGGTGCTCATGATCGACGCTCAGGGCATCTATCGCAAAGTGACGCGCCGCATCTACGATTTCAGCCCTGAGCAGGAACAGAACATTCTGGCGATTGTCTGGCTGTACCGTGGGCATACGGATCGTTATCTGCATTTGCTCGGCTGTTACTGCAAGCGCATGCTGGCGGAAGGGGAAGCCTGTTTCACTCGGCAGGATGCGGACGGCAATCCCCCTTTGCCCGATTTTCTCTCCGCCTTGGATGCCCTGTTTGCCGTCATGAAGCCCTTCCTTGACTCCTTAGCCAAAGATGCGCCTCATGCGGCGGCGTTAGAAGAATACGCCACAGGCCGCGAGTCGTTCAATGCCGACGTGGAAGGATTGAAGGCGGCCATCGCCGCACAAACGGCGCTTTGGAAAGAGCAGGCAGGAACCAATGCGGAGTTGAAGGCCGCCGTAGAGCGGCTGGCTCCTCTGGCTGAAGCCAGCCGTGATCTGATAAAGACGGCGGATCAACTTTACAAGTATGTCAGCCGTGTTGCGGAAACGTGCGAAAACGACTGCGCCGCCCGCGACAGCGATCTTTGGCCTACCCGTGACATCAACCGCGCCCGCAAAAGCGCCGATGCGGCCCGGCAGCAGGCTGTGGAACAGCTCAGGTTGATGCGGTATTTCCACCGTCAGGCCCTCTGGCTCATTGAACGTTTCCCCGATGCTGCTTTGCGTGATGTGCCGGGGCTGGTCAAGCTGGTGGACCGGGCTGAAATCGCCGCCAATGACTGGAGCCTGACCCCCGGTCGCTATGTAGGCGTGGCCTTGGAGGAAGAGGACGAGGATTTTGATTTTGAGGAAGCCCTGCGCGAAATCCATGTGGAGCTGGAAGATTTGAACGCCGAAGCGGTCCAGCTCGCCGCGAAAATCAAAGAGAATTTTGCGGGGTTGGGGATATGAGCTGGCCTAGAAAAAAAGTTTCTGAGCTTTGTATTTTTGCTGTTGACTGTATCAATAAAACTGCTCCAACAGTTGATAATGAAACTAAATATAAAATGATTAGAACAACAAACGTCAAGGATGGTTTTGTATATCTTGACCATGTCAGTTACGTAACAGAAGAAACTTTTTTAAAATGGACCAGGCGATCAAGGCCCCAATATGGGGATGTTATTTTGACTAGAGAAGCTCCAGTTGGGCAAGTTGGTAGATTTACGTATTCAGATGAAAATGTCTTTTTGGGACAAAGGCTTTTTCATTATAGACCCAATCCTGCTCTGCTTGACTGGAATTTTCTCGCCTATGTGCTTATGAGCCGGGAAGTGCAGGGACGTCTACAAGGAATGGGGTTTGGAGCCACCGTAAACCACATTCGTGTTGGTGATGCTGAACACCTCGAAATCCCTTGTCCACCAACTCGCATTCAAAGAAAAATTGGAAGTATTCTCTCTTCCTACGACGACCTCATTGAAAACAACCGCCGCCGCATCCAGCTTCTGGAAGAATCGGCGCGAATGCTCTATAAAGAGTGGTTTGTGCGTCTGCGTTTTCCCGGACATGAGCACGTGAAAGTGATGGACGGCGTGCCGGAGGGATGGGAGAGGAAGAAGGCCTCTGAGCTTATTGAAATCAATCCTAAGACAACTATTGATACATCAAAAAAAATTAAATATTTCCCGATGAGTGCTCTTGCAACAAACGGTATGACTATTTCACTAGGCGAAATTGAGTATAGAAAAAAAGCAACAAATGTTCATTTTGGCTACGCTGATACTCTTTTTGCTCGAATTACCCCTTGTCTTGAAAATGGAAAAACTGCAATTTGTCTTTGGATTGAAGAAAATGAAACAGCTTGTGGTTCAACTGAATTTATCATACTTCGCGGGAAAATGGTAAGTCCTTGGTTTACATATATATTTTCTAGACAAGAAGAATTTAGAGCTTTAGCAATTGCAAGCATGGTAGGCACTTCTGGTCGACAGCGGGTTCACCTATCCTGCTTCGATAGATTTTACATTATAATACCGCCAAAACAAATTTTGGATAATTTTGATGACATTGTTCAACCTCTTTTTGCACAAATTCAAAAACTAGTTTTACAAAACCGTAAACTCGCCCAAGCCCGCGATCTGCTCCTCCCCAAACTCATGAACGGTGAGGTGGCGGTATAGCTTGACTTTCAGCGGGGATGTGAAGCGCGAATCCGTGTTTCTTAACCTGTCGCAAAGGACGCTTTATGGTCACACCCTACACTGAAGACGTTCTTGTACAACAAACCACCGCCGAATACCTTGAAAAGAAGCTGGGCTGGGAGTCCGCCTATGCTTACAATACGGAAACATATGGGCCGAATGGCAGCTTGGGGCGCGACTCGGATAAGGAGGTCGTGCTCAAGAAGCCCCTGCGGGCCGCTTTGGAGCGGCTCAACCCCGGCCTGCCTGATGAGGCCTATGCCAGCGCGCTGCGTCAACTTGTAAGCGTCAACGCCAGCCAGTCTCTGCTTGCGACAAACAGGGAAAAGTACCAGCTTTTGCGCGACGGAGTACAGGTGAGCTTTGGCAAGCCAAACGGCGAACGGGTGAAACAACGTTTGCGCGTCGTGGACTTTGCCAACTCTGACAACAATCATTTTCTCTGTGTTCGAGAGCTGTGGGTGCGGGGCGATCTGTACCGACGCAGAGCCGATATTGTGTGTTTCGTCAACGGATTCCCCGTCGTGTTCATGGAGTTGAAAAACGTCTGCAAAAACATTCGTTCCGCTTTTGAGCAGAATTACAAAGATTATAAAGACACCATTCCGCATCTTTTCCATCACAACGCTTTTGTCATCCTCGCCAATGGCGTTGACGCCAAACTTGGCTCCATCTCCAGCCGTTTTGAACACTTTCACGAATGGAAGCGGCTGGATGAAGACGCCGAGGGCGTTGTGGACATGGAAACCCTGCTCAAGGGCATATGTGACAAGTCGAATCTTCTGGATCTATTGGAGAACTTTATTCTCTTTGACGATTCCGCCGGAGAAACCCGTAAAATCGTGGCCCGCAACCACCAGTTTTTGGGCGTCAACCGTGCCGTTGCCGCTGTGCGGGACAGAGAGAGCCGCAACGGCAAGCTCGGCGTGTTCTGGCATACCCAAGGGGCGGGCAAAAGCTATTCCATCGTTTTTTTCACCCGCAAGGTGCATCGTGTTTTGGGAGGCAATTTCACGTTTGTCGTGCTTACCGACCGTGACGATCTGGACAACCAGCTTTATAAAACCTTCGCCGGGTGCGGTGTGGTGGACAACGACCGCGATCCTTGCCGCGCCGCTGACGGCAGGCATCTTGCCTGCCTGCTGCGTGAACACAAGGCCTTTGTCTTTTCCCTGATTCAAAAATTCAATCAGACAGTAGACTGCGGGCAGGAATATAACAACCGCGACGACGTTATCGTCATTACTGACGAGGCGCACAGAACACAATACGGCAGTCTGGCTCTCAACCTGCGCAACGCCTTGCCCAAGGCCAGCTACATCGGCTTTACGGGAACGCCGCTTTTTTCCCATGACGAAATTACCCGCCGCGTCTTCGGCGACTATATTTCCACGTACGATTTCCAAAGGGCCGTGGAAGACAACGCCACCGTTCCTCTCTATTACGACGCTCGCGGCGACGCGTTGGGGCTTGCCATAGGCGATCTCAACGAGCGTATCGCGGAAAAGCTGGAGGAGCTGGAAATTCAGGATATTGATGTGGAGCAGCGCCTTGAGAAGGAGCTTCGGCGGGACTACCACGTGATTACCGCAGAAAAACGGTTGGATCAAATCGCGCGGGATTTTGTGCGGCATTACGCGAAAGCGTGGGAATCCGGCAAGGTCATGCTCGTATGCATTGATAAAGTCACCTGCGTACGCATGTATGAACTGATTCGAAAATACTGGGCGCAACATATTATCGAACTTCAGGCCAAGTGCAAAAAATCCGTGGATGATCAGGATGAAGCCTACCTCCAGCGGCAGATTGTATGGATGCGGGAAACGCAAGCCGCTGTGGTGGTGAGTGAGGAGCAGGGGGAAGTGGAGAAGTTCCGCCAATGGAAGCTTGACATCACCCCCCACCGCCGCCAGATGAAGGAAGGTATGGAACTGCCGGAAGCTCTGCGCCAAAAGCCGCAATTCCACAATTTGCAGCGCCTCCCTCTTGATGAGGCCTTCAAGGAAGCGGAGCACCCTTTTCGTATCGCTATTGTCTGCGCCATGTGGCTGACCGGCTTTGACGTGCCGTGTCTTTCAACGCTTTATCTGGACAAGCCGTTGAAGGCCCATACGCTTATGCAGGCCATTGCCCGGGCAAACCGTGTCGATCAGGGCAAGAATAACGGCCTGATTGTGGATTATTGCGGGATATTGAAAAACTTGCGCAAAGCACTGGCTACCTTCGCCGGGCAGGGTGATGTCGGTCATGGCAGCCAACAGATAGAAAGAGCTCCCGCCAGGCCCGAAGAAGAGCTATTGGTTGAGCTTGGCGAGGCGGTGGCTTTGTTGCGGCAATTCCTTGTTGACCGTAGCGCGGACCTTGATGCGATTTGTATGCTGACAGGGTTTGAGCGCAACGCCGCGATCATGAAGGCCAAGGAAGCCGCTAATGAAAACGATCAGACGCGCAAACGCTTTGAAATCATGTGCCGTGAAATCTTCAAGAAATTCAAGTCCTGCATCAATGCCAAGGGCGTCAATGCCTACCGTTCCGATTATGACGCCACCAATGTGATCTACCGAAGCTTGCAAAAAGATCGGGAGCAAGCGGATATATCCGATATCATCAAGCGCTTGCACCAGGTGGTGGACGCCGCCATTGAAACAAACGGTCAACCGGAGGGCGGCGAGCGCGAACCCTATGACATCAGCAAGATCGACTTTGAAAAACTCAAGGCGGAATTTGCGCGCAGCCCGCAACGGAATACGCTGACCCAGTGCCTGAAAGACGCCATCGAAAAAAAACTGAGCCGCCTGCTGGCGCAAAATCCTTTGCGCACCGATTTTCAACAACACTATGAAAGCATCATTGTGCAGTACAACACGGAAAAAGATCGTGTCACCATTGAACAGACATTTGAAAAACTGCTTATCCTTGTGAGCAGCCTCAGTGAGGAAGAACAGCGGGCCAAGCGGGAGGGGTTGTCGGAAGAAGAACTGGCCGTTTATGACTTGCTTACCAAAGATGGTCTTACCAGCAAAGATATTAAGCGGATCAAAGCCGTTGCCATCGAGCTCCTGGCGACTCTCAAAACCGGAAAAATGAATGTCGATCACTGGCGAGACAAGGAGTCCACTCGTGACGCCGTTCGTGTCGCCATCACGAATTTCCTCTGGAATGAACAAACCGGTTTGCCCATCGATGCTTACGGCGAGCAGGAGGTCAGTTGGAAGGTCGACGCCGTGTTCGGTCATGTGTTCAGGGCATATCCAACGGTGCCGTCGCCTTTTTTCCAGGTAGCGGTATAAGCACGAAAATCTCTTAGAAAAAAGAACACCATCAAGTCATCGAAAAAATTACGGAGTGGCTTGATGGTGTTCTTTTTTCTATACGCATGTAAGGTTGAGCAGAGAACAAAACAGCCGGAAGTGCGGCGCTGTACATTGGTTACGAAACCCGTACATACCCCGTATTTTTCCCCGCTCCGACCTTCTGAATATACCCGGACTTCACCAGCTCCCCGAGCGCGGCTTCAATGGTTGCGAGGCTGATGTCCGGACAGGCTTCGGCAATCTCTTTTTTGGTCAGCTTGCCGAGTTTTTCATCAAACATGGCCCGCACCCGTTCGTTTTTGGACAGTCCCTTGTTTTGTACGTGTTTCACTCTTGCGGTGAACTCCCTGTAGGCGTTGAGTACCACGCCCAAAGAATATTTTACAAATGGCACGTAGGTATTGTTCCCTTCATGCCACTCTTGGGAACTGGCGTGAAGCGCTTCATAGTAGGTTTCTTTCGAGCCTTCGATGATCATCTCAAGGCTGACGTATTTTCCGACCGGATATCCGGCCCGATACAGCAGGAGGAGCGTCAGCAGCCGACTCATGCGGCCGTTGCCGTCGTTGAAGGGATGAATGCAGAGAAAATCCAGAATGAAAGAGGGAATGAGCAAGAGAGGATCATATTTTTCCGCCTGAATGGCTTCAGTAAAAGCGGCACACAGATGTTTCACCGCTTCGGGCGTTTCAAACGCCGGGACAGGCTGAAAACGGACCCGGCGCTGTCCGTCCCGGTCCGTCTCGGCAATGACGTTGTCCCCGTTTTTCCAGCTTCCGCCCGACGCCGATGGAGTGAAGGCATACAAGTCCCTGTGCAGTTGCAGAATGACATTGGGACTTGGCGCGATGTATTCATAACTCTCGTGAATGGTGGCGAGCACCTCCCGGTATCCGGCGATTTCCGCTTCGCTGCGGTTTCGCGGTTCAGCCTTGTGCGCGACCAGTTCCCGAAGGCGCTCGTCCGAGGTAAAAATGCCTTCTATTCGGTTTGAAGCTCCTGTACTCTGGATCTTGGCGACTTCCAGCATGTCCTTGAGGATCTCCGGTTTTGCCTCGATGAAAAGTTCCTGTCTGCCTTTGTACTCATGGATAGCGGACACCATATTGATGATTTCCGGCGTGAACAGATCCCTTTCCAGATTGTCGTAATGGAAGGCTCGCATCGTGTACCCCGCTTCTGCCTGATGTCGTTTCTTTCTGCATAGTCTTTCAAAATAGTATGCAGAAAGCAACCTGTTTAGGCAGAACGGGGAGAGGCGAAGGGAAGCATAATTGAGGCAGAAATATTTTTCAAAAAAATGTCAAAAAAAGATCGACTTTTTTGCTCCAATTTTGCTCCACTGCGATTGAGATTCCGTGATGAAAATCAGTTTTTCTATGTTACAAATAGTGAATGATTTTAATCTAATAGATTGATAAGCGCCTGTATTCCTTACCCCCGGAACAGGTCTTGAAAACCGTTGACGTCGTGAGGCGTCCGGGGGTTCAAATCCCTCCCCTTCCGCCAAAACTCTTTCCATATTTTTCAAAGTAGTCCATAACAGCTTGAAATAAAGCGGTTATGGATTTTTTTTATTGCCAAGAGCACTCGAAAAACACGGCAAGCCGCTCGCGCAGGGGGATACAGGGATGGTGAAAAGCAATCTTGCCAAACTGATGAAAGAGAAAAAACTGACGTATCGGCGTCTTGCGGAGCTTTCCGGCGTCGCGGGAGAGACGATAAACAGGGCTCGGGGAACCTTGATTTATGAATGCAAACTGTCCACGCTTGACGCATTGGCTAAGGTCTTGGATGTCAACATCAAGGACTTGTTTGATGAGAACTAGGTGTCAGACGCAGTATATAGAGGCTGCACGTATCCTGTCCCTATGCTTTTCGGATAAGCCCTGACTTCAGCAATTCCCCGCCTAGACTTTCTGCATGACCCACGCCAGCCGTCCAAGAATCCGGCCCGTCAGGTCTTCCTGAATCCGAATTTCCGGGTAAGCGGGGTTTTCCGCCCGCAGCACAAAGCATTTTTCCTTCCGATCCCAAGCCAGCCTTCTCAAGATGATCCCTTCATAGGGAAGCAGTACCGCAAACAGTTCTCCGCTTGCGGGACTGCTTGCGGCTGTGTCGATGCCGACATAAGCGCCGCAGCGCGCTGTGGGGGCGGCTGATTCGTTGTCCATTTCCAGAACGATGATCCCTTCTCGGGCGTATGGCTTGGGGAGGGCGATCTTTCCTATCGGTTGAAGCGCCGCCGCTGGTGAGCCGGTTTTCGTGCTGTCGCCGCACATGGCGTACACCGGGGCAAGCGCCGATTGCGCCAGAGGCGATCCCAACAAGCCGGGATCTATGGGCGGCCCGTCCCCGTCGCTCGGGACGTATCCGGCCTCTGTGCGCAGGTATACCGGGCCGTTGCCTTTCTTGAGCCAATCGGGATTCACTCCCAGTTTTTCAAACAATTTCAGGTACCAGTCCGCCGGGATGGATTGCCGTCTCTTGGCTTCGGCTACGCTGGATTGGCTGACTTCAAGTAACTTGGCTAGTTCGGTCTGTGTCTGGGTGCGCGACACGGTTTTAATCCGAGCCATCGTCTCTTCATAAAGAAGATTCAACTTGCTCTCTCCGTTGATAAAAAGAGGTTAAATAAATCATCCTTAGTTCAGAAAATATAATGTTGTTGGGTTAATTCAAAGCGTGGTTTAGACCGTCTAGCCTGATTCGATATTTTCTGGCAATTATTTTTAATGAGTAAAAAAGCGTATATTTTTAGTCAGTTATTTCGAGACGTTCGGATGAACAGTGGACTTTCACAGTGGATTGTCTCTGTTAAAGCCGGAACTCATCTGAGCAATGTCAACCAAATTGAAGCAGGCCATCAAGAGCCACGCGTCCATGTGGCGGTACGGCTTGTTGCCGCATGTGATGTAGATTTAAACTCTTTTTTTTCGAAATTAACTGAAGAAATGAAGCTGTGCACATCTTCTGAGCGAATATCCCCGTACCTTTTCGAATCTCTAAAGGAGGACATGGTTTCCCGCACTCCCGAACCTCATGAGGTTTCCGGTTATGGGGAGTTGCTGCGGTACTGTCGATTACAGAGAGGAGTGTCTCAAAAGCGCATAGCAAAGAATATTCATTATGATTTAAGAAGTCTGCAACGTGTTGAGAAGGGAGAACAAGAGCCTCTGGTAACGACTGCGGTGAAATTGGTTGCTGCGATCGATGTACCGCCGGGACAGTTTTTTGAGCAGTTATGGTTTTTTTTGTCTCGAATTGGGTGAATATCAAGTATGATTTTAGCCATCTGGTATGATTTAAAATTTTGAGGCATCTGCTATGGCATGACTAAGAAAGTATGCATATTCGGTAGCCTTTTTCAGGAGGCTCGTTCTCAAACCGCTCTTTCGCAGTGGGAGATTTCCGTCAGAGCAGGGACACATCTCAGTAATGTGAATCAAGTAGAAGCGGGAAATCAAGAGCCTAACGTTATTCTTGCCGTAAAAATGCTTCTTGCCGTAAATGCCGACATACAAAGCTTCTTTATGGAGCTAGCCTCTCTTTTATCTCATTGTATCGATGTATCAAAAATTCCATCGCTATCCCAAAAAGAATTTCAGGAGCAGTTGAATTCCGTTCTGACACCACTCGAAGAAGCGGAAATTTTTGGAATGCTCCTTTCGCAATGTAGATCTGTTACAAAACTTTCGCAAAATTATATTTCTTCCATAGCAAAGTATGATCATAGAAGTCTCCAGAAGGTGGAAAAAGGAACGCAATTGCCTGGTATTATCAACGCTGTAAAGTTGGTTATGGCTACAGGTGTTGATGCTGGAGTTTTTTTTGATATTTTTAGTGAGAAGCTGGAGACAATAAAAGTAAAAAAAAGAATATGAGAGCAGGAACTGTAAAGCAATGTCTGTTCGGAGCGGCACTTGTCAATATCCGGGAGTCTCTCCAGATATCGCAATACCAGCTTGCCAAAAGAACAGGTATCGCTGAGGAATACCTGAATAAGCTTGAAAACTCCAAGCGAGAGCCCAAAGCCCGGATGATCATTCGTCTTGGACGGGGCTTGGCGTTTCTCCCGGTGACTTGCTGAACGAAATGGATCGGCTGATGCGCTTGGAAGAAGATGAGTAAGAAATCTTCTCCATGCCCGTTTGGAAAAATTCTCGTAACCGCCCGTGAAGAGCGTGGTATCACGCAATACCGGCTTGCACGGCTGGCAGGGCGTTCCATTCAGCAGATCAGCCAAATTGAACGCGGTGAAAGGGAACCCAAACTTTCAGCGCTGATTTTGCTCGCCCACGCGCTGGGCATGGAGCCGGGAACTTTGGTGAATGAGGCGGCAAAAGCCATGAGTGCCCAACAAGAGCCGATGGTGCCTGTTGAGTGAGAAAACTGAAAGAACGCCATGCCCTTTTGGAGAAGTTGTTCTTGCTGCCCGGATAGAGCAAGGTGTTTCACGGTATCGTTTGGCAAAATTGATCGGGCGCACCCCACAGCAGTTGGCCAAGCTGGAAAAAGGTGAAAACGAGCCTGTACTTTCCACAATTGTGGTGATCGCCCATGCTCTTGAGATAGATCCTTGTATATTATTCCGTAAAACAGTTGAGCTGATGCCCTCCATCCCCGTGATAGAAGAGCCTGAGGGGGGTAGGGAGCAGCCTTGACTGAATAGCTTTGGAAAATCGACAGCACAGTGAAAAAAGTTCCCTACCTCAAAGCCGCTCTTGGTGAGCAACTGAAGAAAGCCCGGAAATCCATTCTCAAGCTTTCTCAAGAGCAAGTAGCCATAGCTCTTGGGACAGAGCGATCCTACGTATCTCGCATGGAGAGGGGCATCATTCTTCCCTCAATAAACGTGCTCATTTTGTTGGGTGAAATGTATGGGGTTCCCGCCTCCACACTTTTGTTGCGGACAGAACAAGCCTTATCAAATCATGTCTCCCCGCAGGAGTGAGAGCCTTTTCCGTGGCGCCGTTCCGTGCAAAATAAAGCGGGCCGATGAATATTCTCATCGGCCCGCTTCGTTTTGTTCCGTTTGCAGCGGATATTCCGGTTAGTCTTCTAGTTGCCGTCCATTTTGAGCAGCGTGTCGAGCGTCTTGAGGTCGGCGGAGAAATCGGTGACGTCGTTTTGCAGGAGCAGGGCGTGCTCCTTGGCAAAGGCGACCTTCAACCGGGCGAGCATGTCGTTGCTCCGGGCAAGGGCGCTGGCGACATCCGGGGATATGTCTTTGTCGTGGGCGAAACGCAGGTGCGTATCCACGATGCCGTGGGTGGCGGCGAGGTAGCGCTTGAGGAAACGCGCGCCGTGATCCACATCTCGCGGATCAGTAGCCATGCAGCCCAGAATGTTGTTGGCGGATTGCATGATGGCGCGCACGGAGGCTTGCGTCTCCGCAGGGAGGCCGGGCAGCTTGCATTCAAGTTCCGCGAGGGAAGTACGGGATGCCTTCATGGACGCCGGTTCATCCGGGGAGGGGGCTGGTTCTGGCTTCGGTTCCGGTTTGGGCTTGGGTGCCAGTTCCGCCGCACGCTTGCGGGCCAAGGCCCAGAGGACGCCCTGTCCCCCGGCGAGGAGGGCGCAAAACAGCATGGCAAGAGGCAGGGAAAGGGTTTGCCTCACTGAGAAGGCCATGATGAGCAACAGAGAAAACGGAACCCATTCCGTGCCCATGCGAAAGGATTTCACCAGAAGGCGCTGTACCCATGACTGCAAGCCTCCCCAGAACAGCGCATACGGGAACGGCATACCGAAAAGGCTCAGCAAGACGGCCAGCCCCGCGCCGGACACGGCGGGGACGAGCCACGACGGTTTCCGGGATGCGCCGCGCGCGACGATGCAGATAAGGCCAAGGTAGACGCCAAGGGCGGCCTCGCCCGGATGTATTTGCGGAACATGGGTAGACAGAATCGCCCCAATGATGAACGCGCTGATATGAAAGAGGATACGCTTGAAGAACCGACGTATCGCATCCCAAAACGAACCCTTCGGTTCCTCGGCGTTCGGTCCGACCACCATATGTTCCTTTTCGCCTTCGTGCATGGATTACACCCCGGAGCCGGTGCCGCCCTGTCCGGGGGCGCTCTGCCGCGTTTCCGTTCCGGATGCGGCGGCGATTTCTTCCCGGCTTTTGCGTGCGGCCAACGAGGTAAGCCTGTCCTTGAGTTCCGTTTCCATGACGGCCAGCTCTTTTTCAGCCGCCGCCCGCCGTTCCCGGCCTTCCTGCGCGATACGCAGGGTTTCCTCTATGGTGCCGATGAGCTTTTCATGCACCTCGCGCAACGTTTCAATATCCACCACGGAACGCTCCACCTCGCGGGCCGTATCGACGGCGGCCTGTTCGAGCAGTTCCGCGTTGCTGCGCAACATGTCGTTGGTCGTGTCGGAGACGGTCTTCTGAAGCGCCGCCGCGTTCTTCTGACCGTGCAGGGAAAGGGCGAGGACCATCTGGCTTTTCCAGATGGGGATGGTGGCGAGTATGCTGGTCTGGATTTTTTCCGCCAGCGTCCTGTTGTTGCTCTGGATGATGCGTATCTGCGGCGCGGTCTGCACCGTGATAGTCCGCGAAAGCTGCAAATCGTGCAATCGCCGCTCGAAACGGTTGATCTGCTCCGAAAGGTCGCGGACTTGCTGCGCCTCCATGAGATCGCCGGACGCATCCGCCTGCGCCTTGAGGCGCGGCAGTTCCACAGTTCGCGCCTCTTCCAATTTGCGCTTGCCCGCTTCAATGTACGCCGTCAATTCCGCGTGGAACCGCGCATTGTGCTCATAGAGCATCTCAAGCGTCTCGATGTCGCGGAGCAGGCCGATCATGGCCTCGTCCAGCTTGTCGACGATGATTTCGATCTGTTCCGAAAGTGTGTTGAACTTCGCCACCGTGCGCTTGGCGGAAGAGAACAGCGAGCCCACAAGCGGCAGCGACTGGAGGAACCCCGGCGAGCCCATGACTTCCGAGACGTTCACATCCTTCACTTTGAGCATAAGGTTGGTGAGCGATTCGCCGAGTTCCCCGGAATCCTTGGCCTGCACGCGGGAAAGGAGATCGTCCGCGAACCGGGAGATGCCCTGCATGGCCTCCGTCCCATACGTGACGGTCAGGGAGGGATCGGCGAGGTTTATCGAATCGGCGATGGATGCGATGCGTTGCTCCTCAGCCGTCGGGGGGACAACAATCGTGGTGGCAGATGTTTCCATAACAGGCTCTCTTTCATAAGACAGTATGCCTCTCAGTATCAGAGCGGCAGTGGTACGGCAAGGACTCCCTGCCCTTCTCAATGAAAGGCGGGGGCCTGCCGGTATCGGATAAGGCGGCAGAGGTACGTCACCA
>OBXD01000384.1_pt1 | contig 29734 bp, 32 predicted proteins | sample 1495381 | NCBI WGS metagenome assembly OBXD01 (sample SAMEA2580144, study PRJEB22360) | human gut metagenome | biome: human gut; feature: human-associated habitat; material: faeces | place: Denmark | collected 2008/2010 | reverse complement strand
TGTGGCTCTTGAGAGAGTTGGCCACGGTCTGTCCGACGCTATACCCGGACTGGAGGCCGCGCAGAAAACGTCCCCGGTAATCGGGTACCCGGCTGCCGACAACCCCGACCAGTTCCGGATATACTGCGCTGGATATGGATTGCCCGTTACATTCCAGCCAGTTATCTCTATCAGAAGGCCATGAGTTGGAAGGCCAGGTAATCACCGTTCCAACGGGGATCGAAGCACCTACGCTTTGCACCATGACCTTTGTGGGGTCAAAGCTGGTACTGTCGGCGGCGAGTACAGGACTGGAAAAGACGAGCGACGCCAAAAGAAGAAAGAGGAAGAGATAAAAACGTTTCATAGTATGATCCTTGGCAAGAGAGTGTGAAGAAAAAAACTGATGGAGAGCCAGGGGCCGAACGGCAGGGGAGTCTTGGGGGTATGCTGGCTTATAAGGACGAAAGTGAGCGCGAGTAGGGCACCCATGAACATGATTGAGGGGAGGGCCAGAGGGCCAGCCAAAGCGCCGAGCAGACACATAAGCTTGGCGTCTCCCAGACCGAGACCGTCGCGGCCACGAAAGCGTTTGTAGAGGACGGACAGAAGCCAGAAGGAGCCCCCGCCCAGCAGACAGCCGGAGAGGGTGGCCAGCCACCCATGTCCGAGAACAAGAGCGCCGGAGGGGATGGCGAGGAATGTTGCCGGCAGGAGCAGCACGTCCGGCAGGATGCCTATGTGGGCATCTATGCCGGAGGCCACGATCAGAACGCCGGCAGCGGCAAGATGGACGACGAAGGCAGGGCCGAGGCCGAAGCGCCAGGCAAGGGCTCCGGCCACGGCTCCGGAGAGCAGCTCGATCAGGGGGTACTGAAGGCTGATCCGGACGCCGCAGTATGAACAGCGTCCCCGCAGACAGAGATAGTTGACCACGGGGAGCAGTTCGTACCATGCTAGCCGATGCAGACAATGCGGGCAGTGCGAGGGAGGGAAGACGACCGATTCTCCGGAGATGTACCGGAAAATGCAGACGTTGTAGAAGCTCCCTAGGATAAGCCCGAGTATGGCTGCTCCAAAGACCGTCATCGCTTCTCTCCGCAGAATTGTCTGAAGAGGGAGTGCATGACCGAGACGGTCTCTTCGATGAAGCTTATCTTGAATAGAAAGTCGGCATCGGGATCGGCATCTTTTTCCTTGCGCATACGTGGGGGCTTCAAGCCGGAAAAGGTAAAGTCGGAGTTGAGGGTGAAGACGGAGACGAGTTCATCCTCGGGCATGGTGGATATCCTCAGTTTGAGGCTTTTGAAGAGGAGGCCGGATTCGAGGCCGGCGCGGGCACTGTCCGGCGCGTCGGTCACGGAAACGGAAGGTCCGTCAGTCCCCGATAGCGTGGCTTTTCCCTGTTCCGCGATGTGATAGTGTTTCCCGTTGAGCGAAAGCATCATGCTTTCCGTATAGAGTTCACGCATGAAGTCTTCGAGGGGATGATCGGAACCGGAGGGGACCACGGCAGCGGGGTACAAACGTTCGAGTTCGCCGCCGAAGGCCGTCTTGAAATACTGTTCGAAGAGCTCAAACACGGGTTTGGACGTGCTTGCGACATAAACAAGACCAGTTGTCATGTCTATGGCGACTCCGGACATGGAAGGGCGGGGTTCCATTTTGGCAAGGAGGCGGCTTTTGCAAAGCTCACGGAGTTCGCTTTTTCTGTCTTTTGAAATGAACTTCCTGCCTTGGGCGGCCAGCCGTTCGCGTTCTTCCTTCAACATTTCGTTCAGATGTTTTTTGAGGATGATAGAGGGGATCTTTCTGACGTCGACGCGAAAACCGAATGTCATGTAATGTCCCTTTTCGGACGTGTGCCAGTCGAGGTCAAACATGTCATCCGCATTAACGAAGCCATACCCCTTTTCGTCGGGGAGGTTGTCGATGGAGCGGAAGGCGAACTGTCTAATCCGGTCGCTGGTAATAGAGGCAAGCGTTGAGGATTCGGCACGGTAGACGGTCAGAGGGAAAGAAGATTTCATGAGGCTCATCGTTATGCTCCTATGGATGAGTATTAAGCGGAATAAGGTCTGTTCTCAGCTGGTAACATCCATGGTTCACTCCCTCTGGTTAAGGTTGTTGCGCACATACGCCAGAAATGGGTACCGTTCTAGGGTGGCCTCCCACCATTCCTGGGGAAATTGGGGAAGATAGCCGAGATGTTCGGCGATGGCGGTACATTCCAGAATTGTTGTCAGGCCGATGGAAAACTCATGAAAGTTGTCCTTCATGCCGAAGACAAACGGTTCATCGCATCTTGGGCAAAGAATTTCCTTGTTCCCTGCACATACCGTCGCTCGATTTTCAAGCATCGCGTCAGCCATGTTTTATCCTTGGTAAAGTTGTTTGAAGGTGTTGGCCTGCTATTTCGTTCCGGCTCTTTTATCGAAATCGGGCTTGCCGTTACTTCCCCAGAAACTGGCTTTGCAGGAGGGAAAGCCGGAGCAGTCAAAACGTTCCCAGACCTTCCCCGTCTTGCTTGTTCCAGTTTTGAGAAGAAGCGGCTTGCCGCAGACAGGGCAGACGAACTCCGTCACAATTCGCGGTGCCCGTGGTTTTGGCTTGCCGGGCTTCCCGTTATCGTCGGGAAGAAAAACATTTTCGCCGTTTGCATGGCCCTCACGGTTGTAGCAGGCCCAATACGTGTTCCCCTCTTTTTCTTTGCGGTAAAGAGGCTGGTTGCAGACGGGGCAGGGAAATTCCGAAGGGACGGCCTTTTCACGGGGAGCGCCGGGTTTGCCGTTGTTGTCCGGAAAAAAGGTGTGGCAGTCGGGATCGGAGCAGGCCCAGAAGAATCCCCCGTACTTCTTGTCCGGACGCTTGCGCATGGCCTTGCCGCACTTCGGGCAGGGGAAAACGCCAGGGAGGAGGGTGACAGGCAGGGAAAGAACCGAATTGAGGAGTGTGGGCAAGATCGCGATCTGGTCCTGCATGAAGGCGTCAAGCGTGAGTTCACCACGGGCGATTTGTTCGAGCCTCTGTTCCCATTGTGCCGTCATCACCGGGTCTTTGAGCACACCCGGAGTCATGTCGATGAGAGACTGGCCAAGCGGCGTTGAGACAAGGGACTTGCCGCTTGGAGCAATAAACTTCCGCCCTTTAAGCGTCTCTATAATGCCGGCGCGGGTGGCTTCGGTGCCGAGCCCTTCGTTTTCTTTCAGGACAGATTTCGCCGTAGCGTCGGATATGAAGCGATGAACGCTGGCCATCGCCTCGATCAACGAGCCTTCCGAAAACCTGGAAGGCGGTGTGGTTTTCTTTTTGAGGGTTTCAACATCGGCGCAGGTGACGGGAGTATCAGAGCTGACCGGATGCAGAGACTGTTCCGGTTCCTTCTTTTTGGCGTCCTCATCTTCTTCTGCGGCGACGCCGGTCCATCCCGGTTCGAGGATAAGCCGTCCACGCGCTTCCCATATCGTGTCATTGATGGAGACAACGATCTTCTGGGCTTCGTAGCTCATCGGGGGGTAGAACTGGAGGCAGTATTGGACTGCGATCATCAGGTACAGATTCGTTTCCTGCGCCGTGAGGCTCTGGGGCTTTTCACCGGTAGGGATAATCGCGTGGTGGGCCGTGATCTTTTTTGTATCCCAGACTGGACCACGAAGAGAGGTATCGGCCCTGGCGGTGACGGCTTCAAGTCCGGAGACTCCGGCGAGAGAGGTGATGATGCGGGCGGCATCCTGGAACTGCTCTTCGGGCAGATAGCGGCAGTCGGTACGCGGATACGTCGTCAGCTTCTTTTCATAGAGCGACTGCGCGGTATCCAGAACCTGTTGTGCCGTCATGCCAAAACGTGAGGAGGCAGCTTTCTGGAGCGAGGAGAGGCAATGTGGAAGCGGGACGGGCTTTTTCTTTTTCTCGCGAGTGACGGAGGTGATGATACCGGTTTGACCACGCACGGAATCGACGATGCCCTGGGCTATGGATGCGTCGACAAGGCGGCCTTCCGGATCAAGACCCGGTTGGGTTTCGGCAGGTTTGAAGGTGGCCGAGAAGCTGCCGGCATCATTTTGGAGGCTTGCCTGGAGGATAAGGTAGTCCACGGGCACGAAGGCCTTGATCTCCCGATCCCGCTGGACGACGAGCGCGAGCGTTGGCGTCTGGACGCGGCCAAGAGAGAGGACTCCATCGGTATGGCCGGTTTCCTGGCCAAAGATGGTCATGGCGCGGCTGGCATTCATGCCTATGAGCCAATCCGCCTGAGAGCGGGCACGGGCGGCATCCCGGAGGTTGGCGTAGTTGCTGTTATCCTTGAGTGTACTCAGGGCCTTCTGGATGGAGCGAGAGTCAAGGGAGGCAAGCCAGATACGCTGGACAGGGCCGGTGTAGTGGAAGTGTTCGAGGACTTCATCGACGAGGAGTTGGCCTTCCCGATCCGGGTCTCCGGCGTGGACGACCATTTCCGCTTCGCTGAGCAGATGGTTGATCACCTGGAGCTGAGTGAGGGCGCTTTCTTTGGGACGAAGTTTCCATTCCGCAGGGACAATGGGGAGATCGCGCCTGCGCCATGTCCGGAGGTTATCGTCATAGTCTTGCGGATCGTACTGTTCGAGAATGTGGCCAAAGCACCATGTCACGGTATCGGAGCCGCAGATCTGAAAAGTAGGATTGTTCTTGGTGATGCCGAGTTCGGCGGCTATGGCCCTGCCGAGTGAGGGTTTTTCAGCGACAAAAAGACGCATGTTTTACCTCGTTGGTTTCAGTTGCTGGAACATGATGATTTGGCACCAGAAAAGTCGTCTTATGGGTTTCATCGGATACTCCTAGTTCAGAAGGTTGCGGTAGGGGCCGAAGCGTCTTTTGAAGGGGTTGCACAGGGCGGGAAGAAGACCTTCCTCGATTTCATCCGCCTTGAATTCGGCGGCGTATCCTTTGCGGCGGACGTTCTCGATACGCAGGCTGTTGTCAAAAAAGGCTATGCTCCATCCCGGGCCGTCCTCGCGTGCCGTTTCCCGCGAGTGAACCGGCAGGACGGCACAGTACGGGGGGAGAAGTCTTTTAAGGCGCGAGAAGAGGTTTTCCATACGCGCATCGGTCTGGACTTCGACGAGATGGACGCCGTGTAGCAGTGGGGAAGGCTGGGCATAGAGGAAGAATTTCGCGATACAAGCGCGATGATTGCCATCTTCGGCGACATAGCCCTTGCCGTCCTGAAAACAAAAGAACGGTGGCGTGCCGGAACGTTCATGACTTAGATAATACTCTGGGTTCACTGTAAATCTGTCGAGATTTTTCTTCATCTTTTTGCCGTGGCTCAGAAATTCCCGCCAGGTCATGCCCTGGTAGACGGGGTTGGCCGTTCCGTAGATTAGGCCTGTGTTGACCGAGGCGGAGTCACAATGGCTCATTGAGCGGATGAAGCGTGACGAGCGGAGAACCTCTATGGGGTTGTCAACAAAGAAAGGCACGGTATCGAAGAGTTCCCTGATCTGATTGTCAGTCATTGCATCCGCTCCCTACTCATCAACCCAATGTCCGCCGTTGAGCCGTTCCCCGACATAGGTGACGCCAACTTTCCAGGTGTACTCATGGCCAGCGTAGGCCCGGCAGTATGAGGGCAGGGTGTCATCGACAACCCAGATGTATTTGTCGCGGCAGCGTGGCGTATTTTCCTTCTGGTACCAGCTCATTTTCCTCCAGACATCGTCGGGGATACACTCTCGGACAACTTCCCGTTGCCGGAGCTGGCGGTTAAGCAACTCGGCGGTACAGCGGCCCGCGCCGTTAACGATTGCATCGACGAGAGTCGGCATACTGGCGTCTTCGCCGACAGTCGGGCATTGATTCAAAAAGTTTCTCCGGGCGCGGACAGTGTCCTTCCATTTCTTTTTGCTGATCCCGAAGTAGCGGGAGAGCGCCGGACCGCACTCTCCGGGGCGCTCCCCGGAGGAGAGGCAGAGGATCGCTTTGCAGGCCAGTCCCGCGTCTCCAGAGAGCTCATACTGGCTCGTGTCGATCTGGGGGAGTTCATGGTCGGCGGCCAGAGCCTGCATGGGCAGGAGTGTGAATAACGCCAGAAGAAGGATGAACTTTTTCATGGGGCCATCCCTACTCTTTCTTTTTAAGGTTTTCGGCGAGTTTGCCTCCCGCACTGTTTTTCACCGCATTGTTCCATGCCGTTTTGGCTGCTGTGCCCGTCATTTCTTTGACGACGGCAAGCGCGGACGGCGGTTTGGCATTCATTATGGCAGCGGCTGATGCGGGGGTCATGCGTCCCCCGTGCTTTTTGCCGATTGCTTCGGCCTGTTTTTCAACCAATCCCGATTTGGCTTCATCGGCGGCTTTCATGAGTCCGGCCATACCTGTGGCTGCCTTGGCCATCGTTTTTGCCGAGCCTGCCATTGAGGACACGGCAAATCCCATACCGGCTACGGCAGCGCCAATGGCGGCACCAGCACCAAAAGAGCCGACACCCATGCCTCCGACGCTTGCTCCGTTGATGATTCCCGCGACCATCGCCGGCAGCTTGTCCGTGAGCATGAATAATGTTAGAGCGGAGACAAGAAGAACACCGAGTTCTTCCAAATTTGGAGATTCGGATAGTTTAGCATGGAATTCATCAAGAATCCCTGTTCCGATCCCGACGATAAGTGTCATGGTCATCAGCTGTACCCCGATGCCCAAGACCGTTTTGAAGTAGTTGAGGGCCATATCCGAGGTCCAACGGCTGCCCCCAAAGCCTAGAAAGAAGATACCGGCGTAGGCCATAATCCATGCTGCGCAAAGTTGCAGAAGCATATTGATGGCGACGAGGGCAAGGATCAAAAGGACGAGTCCAGATATGATTAAGTTGGCTGCACTATCTATAGGTGCAAAGCCTGAAAGACTTGCTACGGCTTTGTGAAAGACTTTGAATCCGATATCGATTATACTTGAAGGCGTAACATCAGATATATTTGCAGCTGTACGGCCTATAGTTTGTAGTGATCTTATAATATCACTAGCGATGGATGGGCCATTCCTGAGCAACCATAAGAAAAAACCGCTGAAAGTCAGGAATCGGAACATCTCTCCGAAGAATTCAGCGATTGAAGAACGCCGGAAAATCAGTGGAATGAATTGCCATACCATGCTGATGCCGACGAGATACATGAATAGTGTTGTTGCATAAGATTGAATTGAGTCCGCCCATTGGTTTGCTGTTGTTTGATATTTTGCAAGGACCAAATTGAGTATATTTTTATTTGTTAATTCTGCTAAAGCCTCTTCGGGGAAGGTTAGACAGATGATACCTATAAAAAATAAAGGAGAATAACGCATGTTTTCCTCTGTAAAATTAGGTATATTGGCTCTTTCTTTGTTGTTTATTTCCGGTTTGTTTGGATGCACGGATCAGGAAGCTGAAAAACGTGCTCAGCTTGCTGAGGAGCGTGCCATTGCCGCTGAGAAGCGGGCTGCCGTTGCCGAAGAAAAACTCCTCATGCTTGAAAAGCAGATGAAGGACGATGCCGCCAAGCGTGAGGCAAGCAAAAAATTCAGGGAAGGTCGCTATGAAGAAAGTGATAAGATGGACTGGAAGTTTTAAAACTTCCAATCTAGTTTATCACTCTCCTCATACCTTCCTTCGGTAAACAGTTCATGTGCCGCTTGTTGACGCGCTTCACGGGCGGCAATTGTTTGTTCTCTGGCGTTTTCCGCAGCGATTTTTGACGTCAGCAGGGCACGTAGCTGGAGCAGCTGATTTGCCTGGTGGCTTGAGAGCTGGTTGGCATACTGGATTGCTTCTAGGCGGCCTTGAGCTGTTTGTGCCTTGGACTGGATGTTTTCCAGATTGGCCGCGTCTTCTTTCAAGGCTGCCTGTTGCTGTTCGAGCGTGCGGACTACATTGTCATTGGCGTGTTTTTGCGCTTCCGAGCCAAGCTCTTCCGATTCGAGAAGGGCTTTTTTGTTTTCTGGCGTTGATGCCTTGAAGTATGGGCTGTTGCGATAGGAGGAGACGCTCCCGAACTTGCGCATGTAGGTGTCCAGATCACCGGCCTGATTCGTGTAGTAGTCGAGCTGATCCTGAAGGGCGATGATCTTGTTCATTGTCCGCTGGGCTTGGTCCCAGACGTATGCTGCGGGAGCTATGCTGTTTTTGATTTGATCCTCATATTGCTGAAGCTGGAGGGCGTATTCCTCGATTTGCTTCAAGGTTTGGTTGACGGCTTCAATAGCAGAGAGAGTGGTCTGCTGGAGGTTCGCGGCGTCGAAGACGGGAATGCCTCCGGCTCTTGCAGAGAGAGGGGAGAGCGTCATAAGAAGCGAGAAGATGACGAGGTAATGTTTCATGGAAGAACCTTGGTTCCTTTTAAATTTTCAAAGAAGAGTTTGTTGCCTTCAGTATTTCGGCAAAGCCTTTCTCATTGATCGAATAGGGAAGACGTGTTGGGGAACGATAACCTTCCGCAAGCATACTGGAGTATCTTTCTGAAAGACTGGTTGCGGCTGGATAGATATGCACCTGCATTTCTGGAGTTGAAGCTGCAATATCCGTAGCGAGTTCGAGCCAGTCCTTAAAGTGGACTGAATTTTTTGGGGAGAACTGGAAGGAAAACAGGAAAAAGGGATCAAAGAGTTCCTTTTCGTCTCCCATGACATAGAGAAAAGTTTCCATGTTTTGGGCGTTGTTATTTAGGTATGCGAGCGTGTTGGCGAGATCGGTGAAGTGGATGACGCCGGAACGTGTGGCAAGGACGATGGAAAGATTATTCATGGAGCACCTCAATAATTGAACGCTTGATAGGGACCGGGGAGAGTCATGTCCTTGACGGCGATCACGTTGAAACGATAGCCGGGCCGGATTTCCAGTGTAGGGGATATGTTAAGGTTCTTGGAGATGATTTGGCCGAGGACTTGGCCAAGGGTCTGGCCGAGGGCTTCGGAGAGGGCGTCGCCAGCACGCTGGCGGTCGGAACTATCGCTGGAGTTATTGTCATCCTGACTCAAATCGACGGCGGCGATGACACCGGACATGAGTATGGCCGAGGATATAGTCCTGAACCAGTGATTGTTGATCTGGTCCGTAAAACCGGCGTAGCCGGCGCTGTCGGCTCCGGGCATGGCGCGAATATCGAACGTTTTGCCATCGGGGAAGATCAGGCGTTGCCATGCCATAAGGACGCGCTCCTGACCGTAGGCCACGTCGCTGGAGTATGCGCCGATGAGCCGGGTGCCCTGGGGGATAAGGAGAAAGCGGCCTGTTGCTGTATCCCAGACGTTTTGACTGACCTGTGCCATGACTTGTCCGGGGAGATCGGAATTGATTCCGGAGATCATGATTGCGGGGATCACGAAGCCGGCACGGATCATGTAAGGGGAAGCGGGAGCTTCAACCTGGGAGTCAAGACTCCATGAATCTGTCCGTTCGAGCCTGCGCACGTCGTTTTTGCCCGTGGCTGTAGACCGGTAGAGTTCGTCGGCTCCGGAGACGCTTTCGCCCCTGAGCTGGGCAAGACGCGCCTGATAGGCGGAGGAGGGATCGGTCATGGCGGCAAGGCGCTGACGGGCCTGGGAGATCTCCGCATTAAGGTCACGGGTTGTGGAACGAGCACGGAGCTCCGAGACCTGCACTCCCATTTTGCTCTTCAGTGCGGCTTCCAGAGCCTGGAAACGTCTTTCCCGGATACGGAGGCGATCTTCAAGGTAGGGATCGACGAGAACAGTCGGCATGTCCACGTTATGTGAGTCTTGTTGCGTAAGAATCTGTGTTTCCTTGCCGGACTCTGCACCGGGGCTCTTTTCGGGCTGGGTATTACTTGCCTGTTGCTGAGGAATGGTGGCAATGAAGCTGCCGGGCTGGGCCTTGCTTGCAATCTCTTCGGCAAACTGCTGCGAAGATACGCTTGCTTTAGGATTTTCCGTTTTTTGAGGCCGTTCACGGGGAAGAGAGCGCTGATAGCCGACATAGATGAAGACGCCGAGCACCAGCGAGCAGGCAGCGCCAAAAATCAGCAACGGAAGCCTGTTCAGACGCTTTGAATTCGGAACGGTTTCGGCGTTTAGCGGGTCAGGAGTAACGTCGGTCTGAGGAAGCCAGCTCTTCAGCTTTTGGAGAATAGCCATCAGTTCCCCCTCGTGATGGTGATCTTGGTCTGCTTGGAGCCGACACCGGCGATGAGAATGGCCTTGTCGAAGAGCTGATCGACGATGAAGCGGTCGCCCTGTAATCTGTAGTTGACCATGACTTCCTCGTCGCCGTTGAGTACGAGGAGGGATGGAGCTTCCGTTTGCTTCATCTTCGGCGGCATCTGAATGATCGTCTTCACGCCATCGTTGTAGACGCGGACGGGTTTCCAGGGGGCGGAACCGGAAATACGGTAGGCGAAGTCGAGATTGCCCAGATATTCCTGGGTTTCTGGGATTGTCAGCTTTTCCTTTTCTTCCGTCTGGCGTTCCTTCAGAGCCAGGAAACGAGCCTGCACAGCGTCCGGGTAGATGAAGGACACTTTGGGCATGTACTGCGTTTTGTGGCTCTTGAGCCGGAAGTGGTAGGTGCGCCGGTTTGTAGTGACGATGAGGCTGGTTTCCAGACCCACGTCCATAGGCTTGAGGATAATATGCTGTACTTCGGCGACGCCGGCACCGGTGACGGCGGGTTCGACAAGCCAGCGGGCGCTGTCGCCTATACTGATATTGTTGATCTGTTCTCCGGGTTCAAGTTCGATGTCTGTAACTTGCATAACTGCACAGACAATGGAGGGCTGGACGGAGCCGTGGAGGAAGCGGATCGCTCCATCAGGGCCGGGAACCGGGGTGAGCTGTGTAGCTGAACGAGCTTGCCAGTCACGCGCTATTTTGAGGGCCTTTTGTTCCGCTGGCGTTAAAACAGGGTTTTCCCCGCCGAAGTACAGACTTTCGAGCGGGAGATCGGGGAGCTCACCGGGAGTGGTCTTGGGAGCTGCAAGGGCTGAAACGGGGAGGAGGCACAGGGCAGCAGCGGCATAGAGCTTTTTGCAGGTCATTTGGTCATCCTTTGTTACTTTCAATCAAAAGGTGGTTCAGGTTTCTTATGGCTTGTTGGTTTACGGAATTATCCGATATTATATGGAAAATATTATAAGAATAGTTGTCAGTATTAATGGTATTAGTGTTATTATTGATAATAGAAAATGTTTTTCAATATTTTTTGTGATTGTTGTTCCGATAAAAACAAGAGATATAGATAATAATATAACCTGCATTGTTTTTATAAAATGGGCACTATATATAAGATCCTTTTTTATTACAAAATATATAAATATGATTAGTGTAGAACATAATATTGCAATAAGTTGTTTCATTTTATATTCCGTTTATTGGATTTTTATATTTGTTAAAATAGAGTGATTCATGCGCGTGCTGCGAAGTCGCTTCCATTGTGTGGGCTTTCCCCTATCGGGTTTCTCTGTATTTACGTGCAACGACCTGGGCGTACATGCGCTGACGTGCAGGAGTGGGTGAGTGGTATGCGCCGACAGCGGTCCAGTTGTAACCGTGGCGCTGGATTTCACGCGCCAAAATCCACACGCCAAGTGCGGCGTTATTACGAGGTTCAAGTGCTACTTCAGGGCTGATACGAAGGTGTTTGAGCCACCAGTTGTTGATCTGCATAAGGCCGATGTCATGCGAAAGGCCACGGGCACGAGCTTGGCGGATGATGGCCAGAGCGCCGGCGCGGGAACCGGGGCGGTATGTCTTTCCGGCAATGTTGACACACCATGGATCGAGGCCGGATTCCGTCTTGGCGATGGCAAGGACGAGCCGTTTGGGTACGCGATAGCGTGAGCATGGCGCGTCAAACACATCGGCAAGAGCCGGGGCCGTGAGGAACAGGAATGCCAGAAGGAAGAGAATGAGTTTCATATTGACTCTCATCTTATTTGATTAGATCAATACTTTTTTTGTATTCGGTAATGTTCGCAATCATATTGGATATCTTATAAGGGGTTAAAAATGTTTGAAGAACAGAAAGAAATCGAAGCAATCCAGAAGCGCATTTCGGAAATTCCATCGTTTATTTTTGAACAACAAAAATACAATATGGATACCATTAAATTTACCTTAAATATTTGGCTTACCGTAAATTCTGCATTTGCCTTTGCCATATTAAATGGAAGTATCAATGCAGAAAAAATGATTAGTTTATTTTTTATTTTAGGTTCCTGTATTTCATTATTTGCAATTTTTTGGACTTTTTTTAGACAAGTTAACATTCAAAAATTAACAATACGTCAGGTCAAAGAAGAATATTTTTTCAAAAAATTTATATTTGGAGTTACAGATGAATTGGAAAAAACCTATAAAGTATGTTCATGGTGTGTACTGGTAGCGTGGATATCGTTTGGAGTTGGGATTCTAATGATTATGAATTATTATTGATGTAATAGCGTATATATGCTAAAATTATTGAAAGTCCTCCTCCCCAAAAGGCTATGATTCCTAACTTTCCTAATAATTCAAGGTTATTGAATCCAATATAGTATGTTTTAAGTGTGTTGAATATGCGGTTGTATATTGTATGCTTGTTTTTGAAATAAGATAAAAATTTCATAATATATTCTCCTCCATTTTTATTCATGGTGTTTTAATTCTTTGCGCAGGTAGTAAAGACCATCACCCGCCCGTAGTTCGAGTCAGGATAGATCCATGCGTCGGAAGAGCTGGTGTTAAGAACCCTGAGATGTACCTGCCATTCGGTATCGGATACGGATGTGGCCCATGCCTGGATGGACGCCATGCTGGGGGACTGTTCTCCGGAAGAGACGATGGCCGGGGCGACGTAGATTTGAGGAACTGTGCCGGTGCCGGGAGCACATGAGGGCTTGGCGACCTTGTCGCCGTTGTTGACGAAGGTGGAGGTCTTAAATTGCGTGGAGTTGCCGGTATCAGCGAGGAGGACGAGCTGGTTATTCCGACAGAGATACATACCCTGGAGTTCGTCAAGGAACATCTTCCCCTCGTCTTCATCGGAGCACGAATCATCGTCCGAGATGGTTCTGGAGACGTACTGGATGGAGCCGACGTTTTCGATGTCGTGCCCGGTCATGTCGAGAGAGGTTTCCATCTGGTTGTACTCCGGATGACCGGGAACTTCGGTACGATAGAGGTAGTCCGTACCAAGATCGTAGTCATCGAAAGCGGAATACATGCCGAGGTGTCCGGGGCCTGGGGAAGCTATCCCGATGGAGGCTAGGTCAAGGACGTAACCGCCTGCGGTTCCGTGGAGCGTATCGGCGGACTGCCCGGCCATATCTCCGGTGGGGACAAAACCGCCGGCTCCTCCAATCCGGAGGGCGGCTCCGGGGACGGAGAGTGTCGCGAACGGATCGCCTTCCTCATGTTCCCGGCCACCAGTGGTGAGAATGACGGAACTCAGGGTGTTGTCCTGGGGACGGCGGATATAAATTTCGTAGGATTGGCCCCATACGTTCGAATCCTGAAATCCGTCCGGGAGAAGATCGGCGTCAAGCAGATCCTCAATGGTGATTCGAGGCCCTGAAGAGGCCGAGGAAGAGGAAAGCAGCGTCTCGTAGTTCTGCTTGATGTAGCGTTCCGTGGCGTCGTTTACGGTTTTGATGTGCCATGCGGCCTGCGCCTGCTCGGCCATGCGGGAACCCTGTTGCCAGACATCGGTAAGGGCGTAGAGCATCATGCCGATGATGATCAGGGCTCCGAGCATTTCGAGGAGGGTGAAGCCTTGTTGATTCTGCTGTTTCATTGCGCGCTCACGATGCTGACGATGGTCCCGGTGGGGATGGTTGCGGGAACGGCGACTCCGCTGGGGTAGAGCCGTCCGTTTCTGTTTTCACCGACGAGGAGCGAGTTTCCGAGCTTTTTTCGGATCAGCCAGGGCTGGTCATCCTCGGTCGTGCCGTAGACGTAGCAGTAGTCGTCTATGATTCTGGCCTGCCATTGTTGCAGATAGACGTAGCCTGGGGGGAGATCGAGACTGGCGTTGGGAATGACCTGAACATGCTCGGAGTCTTCCAGATATTGGGTGACGGCGGTTCGGTAGATACAGAAGTTGACGGCCACGCTGTCGTCGATGGCTTCAGTCCTGATTTTTGAGACATCCGGAAGCAGCATGTGCAGCGAGGCGAGGATGCCGATGAAGAAGGTACAGACGACGAGGGGAAACATTGTTCAGGTCCTTTGGCGGGGCGGAGTCCGCCCCGCAGTTTTGGATTAATGGGCCTGGAAGATGAGGGTATTGCTCAGCTCATCAGTGCAGTGGTCCGTAGTGACGACAGTCTCTCTTTCGATATCGGTGCCGTTGATGGAGAGGGAATCCCACATGTCGCGCTGCGCACCGAGCTTGATGCAGGCGTTTTCCGGGATGTCGTCGAGCTGGATGGTGAAGGCTCTTCCGTCGTCGGCGCTGGCGACCGTCACGTCGCCGTTCCAGCCGTTGACGATGGAGTCGTTGACGACCATTCCCTGGGGAACGGCGTTGGCTGCCAGAAGCTCATCATTGGAAATCGAGGCAAAGCTGTGGACGTGGCTGTAGACCTCATGGATATTCATGCGCAAATAGGAAAGGTTTTCCTGCTGGTTGGAGACGCGGGAGGTTTCAATCGCGTTGGAAATGACCAGAGCGACGGCACCGAAGATGATGGAGCCGATGATGATCGCACCGAGGACTTCCCCCAAGGTAAATCCCCGCTGATTCTTCCGATTGTTCATAATCCGATTCCCTGTGTTACATGTTGCTGGATGGAGAAGACGCCAAGGACGAGGAAGATGATGGTCAAAATGATCAAAAGAATGCTGAATACCCCCAGAAGGCTTGCTCCGCGCTGGATACGTTCCATGCTTTCCTCCATCATTTCTTCAGCGATCTTGCCGAGCTGCTCGTTGAACCCGGGCAGGGCGGCATAGGTGCGCAGATCGTCGGCAAGGATGGGATCAGGCCAGCGCGCAGGCGTGGAGCAGAGAGCGTCGCCGAGCGACAGTCCCTGCATGGTGAATCGGTAGACCGGACGCAGACGGCTGCGCAGGTATGGGCTGGTATCGGGGCTTTCAATGGCGCGTTGCAGGATGACGACGAGCTTGACGCGGGTCTGGAGCAGAATCGCCGTGGCATAGAGCCAGGACACCCCGGCGAGAATCCTGTAGACGGACCATGGAGGTATTTTGTCCGCGAACGAGCGTCCCATGCCTGTCCAGTGTTTGAAACTGAACCAGACGAGGAGAATTCCGCCCATAAGCAGCAGGGCTGCTGCCGCGCCGTACCAGGAAGTGATGAAACTGGAGAGCTTGTAGAGCAGCCATGCCGAACCGGTCCACTTTTGCGGATCGGAGAGCAGCGCCATCTGCGGAACGAGAAGGTTTGAAACGGTGAACAGGAACCCTATGACGCCGCAGAAGAGCAGAATGGGGTAAGCCACTTCTTTGAGGATCATCCCCTTAATCTTACGGGTTTTCTCCAGCAGATCGGCAGCTTTCTCAAAACCTTCAGAAAGCGTTGCCTCGCCCCCGGTCTGGCCGCTGTCGATGAGCATGACCTCTTCCGGCGTTGCATAGCGTGAGAGCGCCTTCCCTATCGTATCACCGTTGAGCAGGGACTGAACGATGCGGCCATAGATGAGATGCGTCGGGTTCTTTTCCTTTTTTGCGCGTTCCTGAAGAATCCTGAAGCAGTGTTCAAGGGAGAGGTGCGTGTGTCGCAGTTGCCTGGCCAACTTTTTCCAGCAGCGTTCCCGGGTTCTTGCGTCGAAGGAGGACTTGGCCAGCCATACCCGCAAGGTGGAAGGCACAGTAATTTGAAGGGCGTTCATGCGGCCCTCCAAAGGTGTCTGCGGGGCCTCCAGAGCGCCGGACGGCGGCGCTGGAAGGTGCGGGAACGAGCTTCAGGCTTCATGGAGAAGGCAAGGTCATGATCGAGCGTGACGCCGAGCCGTTCTTCGGCAATGGCGGGATCAACCTCTCCAGAGGCAATGCGAGCCAGGGCATGAGAGACATGGGTCATGCCGCCCATGTCCTTGATCCAGTGCTGTTGGGCTTCATAGAGGCGGTTTTTACGTAACAGGCCAATAAGCTCCCGATCCGCAGCGGGAATGACCTCTGCGGCGACCTGTTGGCCGACGAGTCCGAGGCCGTCACAGTGGGGGCAGCCATCGCCACGGATATGGATGTTGTCGATTTCCCCGTGAGTGTAGACAGCTTCCAGGCGATTCCAGAGATCGGGCGATAGTGCGGCGGGATGTTCATGCAGCGGCTTCTTGCATTCTGGGCAGAGGATGGGCATCAGACGCTGGTACATGAGGCCGTTGAGCACGCCGTCAGTGCAGATGGATTCAAGAGGAACACCCATCTCATGGAGACGTGCGACAATGCCGATGGCGGAGTTCGCGTGAACCGTTGACCAGACGCCGTGGCCTGTGAGCGCGGCGTTGATGGCTGCCCTGGCCGCTTCCAGGTAGCGGATTTCGCCGAGCAGGATCACGTCGGGGTCCGAGCGCATGAGTCCGGCCAACGCCTCCAGTAAAGCGCGTTCGCGCTCAGCGTCGGAGATCGCCTTGGTGACTACATTGAGCTGGCGGACGCCGAGGATGGTATACTCCGGGGGGTCTTCCAGAGAGTAGTAGTTCTTTGTCGGAACATACTGAGCCAGAGCTTCCAAGGTGTTTTTGAGGACGGTGGTCTTGCCGTGTCCGGTGGGACCGGAGACGATGGTGAGACCGGATCGTTCCGTGAAGGAATTGACGAGGTTTTGTTGTTCCGGAGTGAAGCCGAGAGATGCCAGACGTTGCATTACCGGTCCCGTGGCGGACGTTGCGTCGTAGAGCAGACGCATGGCGAGGGTGATGCCGGGCGAGGAAATGAGCGGACTCTGAATGGGCTCGGAATGCAGACGAACGGCGAAGAGTCCTTCAGGCAGGAACTTTCTGTCCGCGATGCGCCCATCATACCGCTCGAACTCGGTGAAGCCGCTTTCGGCCTGCGAGAAGACGCCCTGAAAGATGCCACGAATGAGCGCCTTTCCTTCTTCGCCGTTCAGGGGTTCATCTTCCTGGAGAAGGCCCATGCGCCGGAAGTAGACCTGGGCATAAGGCCCCATATAGGTGATGTGAATATCGGAAACCTTTTTTTGGAGAGCCCGGTTCAGCAAGTCCATGACATAAGTTTCGACCCATGGACGATCCCGATTCCCGTCGCTGGCGAACTTGCTGTACCGGATGCCGAATTTTTGTTCGAATTCAGAAGGGGAATACCATTCGCAGGGCACAATGAGAGAGCCTGTCTGCTCGGAATAGCGGGCAAGCAGATTGTCAAGTATGGGATTCCCTTTGAGCTCTGCGGAAACATGAAACCCGTCGAACCAGCGCAGCCGACTGGCCAGGGATTCCGGAATGGTGGGTACATAGTCCATATCTATAACCAGGGGAGTGAAGAGTTGTTGACGATAACCTTGTCCCGTGAAATGGAGGACACGGTGCCGAAGCCGGGGACGGTATCGCCGACTTTGACGGTATAGGTGCCGGCACTGGAACGGAGGGTAGCCGTGAGTGTCGAGGCTCCCTTCACGGAAAGCACGACGAGTCGAGACGGTTTACTTTCAGGAGTGTTCCCCTTGGCGATTCCCTGCGTGACGGGCGGCAGGGACAGGGATGGGACGATGGCCGGTTTTTCGGCCAGCTTGTCGTCCAGTTCCTTCAGCTTGACCTGGTACTGTTTGTACTCGTAGGCGGCCTTGTTGATGTCGCGCCCGGCCTGAATGCCGGTGACTTCGCCGAGCGTGCCGGAATACACGGTTCCGGGGCGGAATTCGGTAATGGGCTCGACCGGGATTCCGGCGGATGCCTGTTCCGTGCCCTGTTCCTTGGGCTGAGAAGCCTGAGCGCACGGCACCTGAGCCGGCTGGACTCGTTTCGTGTTTCTGGGGGCGGGAGTGGAGCTCATGTAGAGGCTTCCAGCCGTCGCGGCCAGAGCGAGGACAAGAACGATGGCGACTCCGAAGAGCAGTTTTTTATTTTGCATAGAGTTCTCCCCTTATTTTCCATGACTCGTTGACATATGAGATTTCCTTGATGAACAGACCGGGGATGTTCAGTGCCTGGGCCAGACTCCGGTAATCCGCGATCAGATACGCCGGAAGATTGGAGAGTTCCCAAGAAGATGAAATCCAGGGGCAGACGACATCCTGTTTTTCGACTTTCTTCACAGTCCGTTTTCCCCACGACAGTCTGGTCTTGAGGGAAAAATGCTGGGTGAAGGCGTAAAGCCTGCGAGTCGCTTCTTCTCTGGAAAGCAGACTGCCGAGATCACGTTCCGCTTTAGGCAGGCTTTCACGAATCGGCGTGTGCGAGACGGCAAGCCGAGGCTGCTGTTCATTGAGCTCGCCGTTGAAAGGCAGTAGCGTGTATTCGGAGAAGTCCGTATGTTCCCATGTAGCGGCCAGTGCCGTCCCTGAGCAGCTCAGGCTGGAAAGCCTCCAACCGTTCGCCGCGAGAGGATGACGCAGCATGGCGGGAGTGCACTGGATGATGACCGCATCCGGACTCGGCATAGCCATCCATTGGCGTGGAAAATGCCGTTCGGGATGCTCCTGGGCGTCACGTATCCGTGCCTGTTTTTGCTCCGCAGAGACTCTGGAACGTTCAATTCGTACAAGGCGGTCCCGGTATTCGAGGTATGAGTGCAATCCCCAACCTGCGGCGACAAGCAGTGCAATCACGGCAAGCGCCTTGATGACCGTTGCTCTGGTCAGCTGATGCAGGGGGAGGAGCCGCACGGCCTGGGCTTCCGAGCGGGAGAGTTTTGCAAGGGCTTCCGAGATACGTGCCACGCTTTCTTCCGGGGACAGCGTGCGCACCGTGTCAATGCCCAGCGTATCCTGGAGCGAGAGGGCCAGTGCTTCGGCCTCATCTTTCATTGTGAAGCAACGATCCGCCCGGGCGGAGAGGATGCCTCTCTGAACACCGAAGACCCACCAGAACGGCTCGGAGGTGTCCGCGTCCACAAGCGAAAGGATGCTGATTTCGGAGGCCTCGTTTCCCCGGTTCAGGAGCGCAGCCAGGGAGGACGTTTTCCGCCATGCCTGCTTCCCGTGCGTCCGTGCAAGACCGTACTGAAGTTCGAGCATGATGATGCGGTCATAGGGATCGGAGAAACCGTCAGCTTCGGAGACGATTTCCGCCTTGCTGCGCTTTTCGGTGAGACTCCATGTCAGGTCCGCTATGCAGGACTGTCCATTGATGACTACAAGGCGCATCATCATACATTCTCCGCACTTTCCAGTTCGATGGTGACGACAAGCAGGGTTTTCGAAAAATCGGCATCACGACTCGTATTGAGAACGCCGAGGGAGTTGCCGAGGTTCTGGGTTGACTGCTCAAAGCCTGCCAAAACCAATGTCTGTCCCATCTTCATTTTGCTGCGCTGCGCAAATGAGCGGGTACTTACCTGCGGAAGCTGGACATAGACCTGTTCACGGTCGATCTCTTCCATGGAGTCAAGGGCCGACAGAGTGACCGTGTATTGGAGAATTACCCGGCGATCCGGCAGGATATGCGGAATGATGGTCATGGCGAAACCGGTTGTGACTTCGCCGGGTGTGATCTCTGAAGTCTGGTTGTACTCGCTGGTGGCCAGGGTCATACCGGCGAGGTAGGCATGGCGCTTGATTGCCTGCACGGGAAGAGGCTGGTTCGACATGAGCAGGCCACCGGCGGAACTAAGCTGGGTAGCACGCCCCCATTCTTTGAGAGCCTTGATCGTGCCGCTGGAGCCCTTGAGCTTGCCCTTAACCACACTAACAGCGGCGGTTGACGCGCTGCCTAGATCGCCGAGGCTGCCAGCGACGACGGAGACGTCGTTGTTTTCGAAGAGGGCCTGAAGGTTCAGCCCGGCGCTGGAGGCGTCGGTGAGTTCGAGCGCCCAGACACGCACGGTAATTGCAACCTGGCGGGAGAGTCGGGCGTTGATCGAGTCGATGTAGGCGGTCACGTCACGCAGGCGCGTATAGGAGTCCCTGACCGTGACCGTACCCGCAGCCTGATTGATGGAGACGGTGCCCCTTTTGCTCAGGAGTCCCTTGACGGCGGTTTCGATCTCTTTCCAGATGTCCATCTCTATTTTTGAGGTGTGGACTTGGGAGGTCTGGGAAGAGGTGTCTCCGGAGGAGACCGTGGAGTTGATGCTGGAGCCGCTGATGGAGGAGCCGCTTGTACGTTCCTTGCTTTTGTTGGACACCTGACTGTCGTAGGTGATCACGCCTGGGGCTGCCATGATGGTGTACGTGCGCACCTGCATGGCTGAGAAAGTCACACGGTTGGTTTTGGCGTCATAATCCCAACCGTATCCGGACAGGCTGGAGATAGTGTCCAGGAGGCCGCGCAAAGAGCCGGTATAGGATACGTCGATCAGTCCAGACATGCTGGCCAGAGGCGGCAGGCCCAGATCATCCAGGGCTGGCAGATCAGGCGAGGATGATCCCTGTTTTGTCGGCTGGGGATCGTCGGCATCGGTATCGGAGACCTGGGCCGATAATGGGGCGATGGTGCTGAGCGAGGCCGCGATCTCGGAGAGCGTCCCCTTCTGTTTGAGGGTGACGCTGGCGTTGAGGACGGGGATGTCTTCGCCGTCCGTTTGCCGGACGATGGGTTTCGCACCGAGATACGGATGTTCGGCAATGGACACGGTCTTCGAGCTGGAGAGCTCGGCCAGTTGATCTCGTTTTGCCTCGACCTGCTGGACCGTGGGTGCTCCACCGTCCTTGACGGCACAGCCGGAGAGGAAGACGAATGCGGCGAGGAGAAGGGAGAGGTATCTTTTCATTATCTGTCACTCACTTCCAGAACGTTGTTTGAGGGATAGAACGTTGCCCGGAGTGGGAATCCGGCGGCGTGGAGGCCTTCAAAAAGCTGAGTAACGGCGGCAACGAAGTTGCCTCGGAAGCTGGCGCTGGCCTGCATGTCGAGATCCGTGTCCGCGTTCCAAATGAGCTGCCAGGAAGCACGGCTTGCCCAAACATCCAGCTGCGTGCGCAGGCTTCCCTGCGAGAGGTGCCATTCGGGAAGGGAGACAGGCTCGGCAACGATGGTGACGGCTGGAGAGGCCGGGATGGACGTGGCCTCAACTTTCGGCGTTGCCGGGGGGGCAGGCGTATTGGTCGTGGCCGGAGCAGACTTTGATGTCGCTGCGGCATCGGCCAGGGCCGTAGCCACGACGGGAGATTCCGACGAAACTGGAGCAGCTACAGCAGATTGTGTCGTTGCCGGAGCGGACGGCGTTCCTTTTGGCGTAAAGGTGACGAGCCTGGCCTTGGCGTTGATGTCGACTGTGGAGTCGGTAGCCGTGGCTATATCCATGAGAGCCTTTCGCCACGGAACATTTTGGGGATAGGGAACCTGCTTCTGGCGCAGTTCCGTCCCCTGGATGCTGTACTGCCATTTGACGGGGATTACGGTCCGGACGGCGGTGATGATCGGCATCATCCGGGAATCCCCGGAGGCCTTGGACGGCTCCTCTTTGTGGGCCGTGGGTGTTTGGGAAACCGGCGTCTGCGGTGATTCCGCGAGAGATGCCTCCTCTACTGCGGGAACCGGTTCCGGAGTACGCGCGGGAGGCGTCACCACCGGTGTGCCCTGAGCTGGTTCTTCAGGTGTGGAAACCGGAGCCGGAAGGGCGGGAGCCTGAGAGGCGGTGGAGGGAAGACCGCCCATGAGCTTGCGGATTATGCTGAAGGCCGTGCCGTCCGAGGTTCTGATCTGGAGATACCCGGTAGGGGTGATCTCGCCGATAATCTCGTCGAGGACGTAGCCGACCCGGACGCCGGAAGAAGAGTCTGAGGGGAAAATGGCAAAACCGTGGCCACGAAGCTGGTTTTCGAGCGACGTGCCGAACTGACCCGGCACTGTCACGAGGGAAAGCCCGGTCTGACCGGCGGGATACCGTCGCGAAAGTTCAAGTGCCGCTTGAGAGGCGAAGCGTTCGGCGTCGGCTGGCCATGTCTCGCTCAGGGCGTCGACAGTCCGGACGCCGGCGACCTCACGGCTGCCGTGGAACGGGAACGCTGCGCAGCCCGTGAGCAGAAGAAGGCAGGCTCCAGTGACAAGAGTTCGTTTCATGTAGTTCCTTCCTTCAAGGGAGTTAGAGTTGCTTTGACCAGTTAAAGTCACGAATATAGATGCCCAACGGGTTCTTTCTGATTTGCTCTTCGGACGTGCGGTTTGTGGGAGGAACGACATGAACCATGAGCAGGGCTCTCATACGAAAGTCAGAAATTCTGACTCCCTGGCGATCCGTCACGGTCTCTTTCCAGTCGATCTGCCATGTTTCATCTGACTGCTGGAGAACCGAAGTGATTTCTATGGAAACGAGTTCTTTTTCGGCACGCCGGAAAGGATTGTTGGCCTCATCGTTCATGTATTCGTTCATCTTGACGGTCGCGGCATCTTCAGCATTCAGATGGGCGTAGATTCTGAAAACGGCATTGCGCTGGACTGTGACGTCCGGCGTAACCATGCGGGCATCGTTGATGAAGGAAGCGAGCGTAGCTTGGATGACGCGGGAATCGACGGGGGCGGCCTTGTCGGCAACGGAAACGGCAAGCGGTTGACCGAGTTTGTCCACTTTGATCACGAAGGGAATGTATTTTGCTTGTATGGCGACGTAGATGATGCCAGCAACACAACCTAGCACAGTGAGCATGGAGACGATCCCCACGATCTGCCACATCAACCGTGAGAAAAACATGGCGCTTTCCCGCGAGTTGTGGTTGTACCGGGCGTTCAGGTAAGGAGAGTCTTCCGGTTTTTTCTTCATGACGCACTCGCATAATCGGTTAGTGACAGGCCCCGTTCACGGAGCCACTGCTCAATCCATTGTTCGCCGAACTGCTTTTCAAGCTGCATGATGTGCTGCACGGATTCGCGATCCGAGACGCCGACGAAGGACATGGCGAGCGGGCCTATGGCAAAACTGAACAGTCGGCTTCCTTGCTCGGAAACCAGGTAGTATTCGTTCTTGGGAACAGCCGAGGAGATGATTTCGATCTGGCGGCTGTTCAGCCCCATTTTTGTGTAGAATTCGGCGAAGCCCTCGTTTCTTGCGTAGAGGTTCGGCAGGTATATCTTGGTGGCCGTCGATTCGACGATCACATCGAGAATGGAGGAGTTGAAGGCATCCGAAAGGCTCTGTGTGGCCATGAAGATGGAACAGTTCTTTTTTCTGTTGACCTTGAACCATTCCCGTATCTTTTCACGGAACACGGGATGACCGAGCAGTATCCATGCCTCATCGAGGAAGATCCATGCGGGCTGCCCGTGCAGGGACTTTTCGATCCGGTAGAAGAGATAGAGCAGGATGGGCAGTGCCCATTTGTCTCCCATGTTCATCAATTCCTCGTTTTCGAAGACGGTAAAGGGAGACAGGGCAAGACCGTCGCTTTCGGCATCAAGCAATTCTCCCATGGGACCATCAATGGTGTAGGCCTGCATGGCTTCTTTGATACGGGGTACGTCGATAAGACCGACGAAATCGGACAGCCGTCGGTTCTCTCTGTCCTGGGACATGAGAGTCAGGGTTTTTGCGATCTTATTTCTCTCGCCGGGACCGGTTTCGACTCCGTTCAGGGAAAGGATGGTTTCGATCCATTCCTGCGCCCAGGCGATGTCTGAGCGCGTATCCAGAAACTGAAGAGGACAAAATTGGAGTTTGTCCGAATCTGAGGCAATCGCGAAATGCAGCCCCCCGCAGGCCTTTGTCAGAGGGTACAGGGAATATCCCTTGTCAAAGGCAAAGATCTGCATTCCTTTGTACCGGCGTAGCTGGGCAATGAGCAGGGCGAGAGCCGTGGATTTGCCCGCGCCTGTGGGGCCGATCATGAGGGTATGGCCGAGATCGCGCACATGGAGATTAAGGCGGAATGGACTGTTGCCGGTCGTGACGCAGTACATGAGCGCGGGGGAGCCTTCAGGATAGAGAGGGCATGGGGCATAATCGCTTCCTGTCCAGATCGTGTTTGTGGGAAGCATGTCCGCGAGATTCTGGGTCGTTATCAGAGGACGGCGGACATTTTCATTGCCGTGACCTGGGAGGGAGCCGAAGAACGCATCCAAAGTGTTGATGCTTTCGGTTCTGGAGGCGAATCCGAGGTTGCGTATGGCCTTGTCCAGGCGCAGAGCGGCTGCTTCCACGGCCTGTCTGTCTTCGTCCATCAGCACGACGACGCTGGTGTAATAGCCGGCTCCAACTCTACGGCTTTTGATCCGTGTAATGGCGTCTTCCGCGTCTTCCGTCATGTTGACGGCATCCTGATCCAGTCTGGGATTGGGCTTTTCGAGGAGATAATCAAACAGTCCCCGCTGCTTTTGCTGCCATTTTCTGACAAACACATTCATGTGCGAAGTGGCTGCGGGCGAGTCAAGGAAGATAAAGCGGTTCGACCAGCGGTACTCCATATCGAAATCCGTCAGCAGCGAAAGCATTCCAGGGTATGACTCCATGGGAAATCCTTCTATGGCGACGACCTGGATGTGCTTGCGGCCTATTCTGGGGACGATACCTCCCCACAGTTCTTGCCCGCCGAGGAGCATGTCCAGATAGACGGGACAGGAAGGGAGACGGACGGGTTGTGATTCTCCAGTGATGCAACGCTGCAAATGAGAGAGGAACTCATCATAGTATTCAGTGGTGCCGTCTTCATTTTGGTAGGCGTGAGCGTGAAGCCTGGTGAGCGAAAGGACGGTAGAAAGACGATTTTCAAGGCTCTTTAGATCCTTTTTGAAGCCCGTCAGAATCTTTTGTCCGCGTTCATTGGCGGATGTCGGAGCCTGAGCGTCATCGAACATGAGATCGACGAACTTCGCCTGCGCCAGCATCGGCGGGAACCATGTGACGGTCAGGACGGAGTACCCCTCATACATGACCCCTCTTTCTTCAAAAAAGTGACGGCGTTCTGTGTCTATGGCCCTCGATATGGGATCGGGAAAATGGGAAAGATCCGGGGAAGGATACTTTGGGGCGGGAGAACGGACGGCATCAACATGGATCATCCAGCCATTGCCCAATTCCGTAAGAGCGGCATTAAGGAGTTCGGCGTCGAATTCCTGTTGCCGTTCGGTATGGCTTTCTTTGTCCTTTCCCGTATAGACATAGGCGGCCATCAGCGAGCCGTTCTTGCACAGGATGATGCCGTCGTCGATCATGTAACCGTAGTTGAGCAGGTCCGCGACGCCGGCTTGCTTCGAGCGATGTCGCTTGAGCGTCCGGGCTTCATTGGCCTGTTTGATGCCCCGGATGAGCAGAGCGAACAGCAGCAGGCCGAGAAGCGAGATGGCAACGATTAAAAAAATCATTTGTAATTCCTGGTGTTCTCACGGAAGGGCGTGGACCTTGCGGGGTAATAGGCCGCATAGCGGATATGCCGCAGGTAGACGAAGCGCATGAGCGGGTCGGCCTTCGCCATCAGCCGGAGGACGAAAAGAGAAAAGACCCACAGCGTCAGTCCCGTCCAGAAAGCAACCCACTGTTGCGCGGAGATGACCAAAGCAAAGGCTACGACTCCCGAAGAGATGATCAGTTCACGGTCACAGCCGAGAAGAAGCGTCGGACGGGTGAGCGACTGGTGGATGGGAACGGTTCTGAGAGCCATGTCACACCATCCTGACTGTTTCATGACCGTGGGCGATCAGCGCCCCTTTGCCGAAGAACTGCGCCTTGATGTTGGCTGCGCAGAGGACGATGGCCATGACCAGGATGAGGAAGACGAACTGTCTGAAGAACCCCGGAAGGTCTCCGCCGAAGGCCAGAGTGAGCCCACAAACGACAAGGGCGATGCCCGAGATCGAAAAGGCGACGGGACCGGTCACGGAATCCTCAAGAGACTGAAGCCATGATTCGTAAGGCAGACCGCCGCCTGAGCCTGCGGAAGCCAGAGCGTCAGGGACGCAAATAACGACCATCAGAGCGATCATGGTCGTCAGGGAAAGGAAGAGCTTGAGATTCATGTTTCCTCCAATTATTGATTTTTATGCAGTAAATTCACTAAGCTGATATTCTTGTTTCTGTATTGAATAGCCGTCCACGGCGAGGATTTCCCGAATCCTGCGACCTGACGGAGTCCTTTCAATGAAAACAAGGAGCTGGACGGCTTCGCCGATAACTTCCTCGACGCAGCGTGGAGCCGAGGGGCTTCGGGAAACGAGTCCACGGACGCGGGAGAGTCCCTGGAGCGCCGAGTTTGCGTGGACGGTTGAAATGCCGCCGGAGTGGCCGGTATTCCAGGCATCCAGAAGGTCGAGAGCGGCTTCGTCACGAACTTCGCCGACATGGATGCGGGTAGGGCGAAACCTCAAGGTCTGCTTGAGGCATTTGGTCATTGAGACATCGTCCGTTGTGTGGAAAAAGACGGCGTTGGGTGCGGTACACTGAATTTCGCGTGTGTCTTCGATGATTACATGCCGCTCATCCGGGAACTGGCGCACCATCTCCGCGATAAGTGCGTTTGCGAGAGTCGTCTTGCCGGAACCGGTTCCCCCGACTACGAGAAGGTTCTGGTGCTCGGATACGGCCATGCACAGAGCGTCTTTCTGGCGTTCCGTCAGAATTCCGGCCTCAACGTATTCATCAAGTGTGAAGACCCGGGAGGCCGGTTTGCGGATTGTGAAGGCCGGCGCGGACACGATGGGAGGCATGGCTCCGGAGAAGCGAAAACCGCCCGGATATTCTCCATCGAGCTGGGGCTGCTCGTATGAGACAGTCTTTCCGAGAAGCGAGGCCAGCGTCCGGAAAAGGGATTCCGCCTTGTATGGCTCCAGTGTGCCGATGCACTTCATGGGCTCGCCGAATCGTTCTTGCCAGATACGCCCGTCCGGGTTCAGCATGACTTCACAGGTCAATGCATCCGCCAGGGCGTCGTTTACTATTTTTCCTGCATGTGTTTGCAGGTTCCTGGCCCAGCGAGTGCGTGTCGTTTCCGTTGCTTCCATGAAGAATATCCTGTAATAAAAATTGGTTAAAAGTAAAAAAAATGAGAAATTTAGGAGATGTTTATGGCAGAGCACAGAACCATTTCTTCAAAAGAAATTTATGAATCTTTTAAGACTATTTATGTTTTAATTTTTGGATTAAACGCCAGTACTCTTTTATTTACTATGGGAATGTCATTTCAAAGTTTAAGTAAAAATATGTATACATACCGTTTTATGTTTGAACTATCTGGTGACATATGTATGTTTATTTTAGGTTCTATTTTTATACTTTTTACGTCGTATGGTATGAAGGTTGGATATAGATATGGTGTATTTTATAGGTACGCACAAGAGCATAAAAAGGGATTTTTTAAAACGGTATTGTTTTTTTGAACATTTATCTTTAGTTGTCCTTATATTTTCTACGGTTTATTTTTTGATTAAATTAAAATTAAATTATACATATGTATATTTTTAGTAGTTTATACATAGGTATATTATAAATATAAAACCAGATATGCATATAGTTAAAATAAATTCAGATTGTCTATCGAGAACGTACTTTTCGATAAAATATGCTGTTGCTGATAGTGCTTTTTGAAATAAAGATTTATTTTGTTGAGTATTGATTTTGTTTGGTTGGTCATTTCTTGCAGCTTTTTGGGGGTCTTTTCGTATATAGCGAGTCATTGAGGTCATTCTCCCATGCCGGGTGCTACGAGAAAGAAGAAAGCCATGTGACAGCCAAAAGACATCGTTGATCTTCCAAGTCTGTCCAAAGATGCTGTTAAATCGTCCCTAAAAGGAGTCAGGGAGAATGCCAGCCATGATGTCAGACAGACGGAGAGGTAGCGGGCTGGGCGTTTATGTCGAAGAATAAATTCCGTCATGAGTCTATGAAGCCAGAGCAATTTGATAATGATGATTTCACTATGAAGATATTTGAATATTCAAAATCAATATTTCAATTAATGATAGTTGTGAATGGGAGCGTTGTTGCAGCACTTTTTGCTAAAGATTTCTCCTTATATAGAGAAACAATAGGTATTGTGTTTTCAGGCATTATATTTAGTTTTATATTTAAATCGCTAGGCATAGCGTCGTTATTTGGGTATGCAAGAGGTCTGTTCGTTTTTTACCCATGTAAAACCCATAGTAATCCTAAAATTATTGCTGAAGGCAATACAGATATTAAGATTGAGAACATACATCCGGGGTGATCTTTAGCCCATTTTTTTATCATATTGTTATTCTCATTTTTCTTCTTCTGCGAACTGACTTTTATACTGGTGTTGTTCCAGTCTAAACGGATTTCTTCCCGAAAAAACTCCTCCTCTTTCTTTGCTTTTTGTAAGGCTTCTTCGGGAGAATCGGCGTCAACGAGGCATGTCTGGGTGCCTGTGTATGGGATTGTGACTTTATATAACGGCATAAGCACCTCCCTGTTGACCACGCAGCCAGCCGACAAGACTCATGGGTGACGAAGTTCCGGACAGATAGTCACGGGCAAGAGAAACCAGACGAGCGAGATCTGGCTTTTGTCCTTTACCTGACAGGTAGTTGAGGTATGTCGTGACGGGGATGCGCTGGCGTTCCGGCTCAGGCCAGAGCGCGATCAGCGCGTCCGCGTCTTGCGAGGGAGCAGGAGAGGCCGACAGGGTAGGCTGATTGAACCGCTTTTGCAGTTCCTCGATGCGGGCACGGTAGACTTCGGCTTGTCGTCTTTCTTCAGGAGTAAGAACCGGTTCCGCAGGCACGAGCTTTCCGAAAAATGTCTTCTTCGGGCGGCGCATGAGAGGAGCCTTTTCGAACTGGCGCGAGTGCAGCCAGTTCGAGAGCTCGGGAGGATAGCCGTTGAGCCAACGGCTATCGGTACGCTTATAGAGCTCGACTGTAGCGAGCAGGTTTTCGATAGGGGGCAGCTGCCCCGCGCGCTCCATCCGGCGATAGACGCGCAGGGCAAGCCGCTTGTTACGGGGCATGTCCCAGGTCGCGGTTTGGGGCCATGCCAGCCATAGTTGTTCGAACTCATGTGACACGGCTGGGCGGTGTAGTACACGGGGTGCGTGTGGTGTCGCATTCGTTCGAGGCAAAGAGGAAAAATCCCCCCTCCCTTGTACCCTCTGGGTAGTTGGAGCTGACGAGGGGAATCCAGTACGGCGGGAGGATTGGAGAGGGGAAATCGCCGCTGGGCTCGGAAGGGGGGAAAGGGGGGTACTATCTTGTTTCTTATTTACTCTTATATCATGCGAAAATTTTTCGTGTGGTTCCTTTGCCGTGATGCGCGGGTCGTGCGTGGGGATGCCGAGCTTCCCGAGCAGGGCGATCAGGCGGTCGGAGAGCAGCAGGGTGTAGATGTTGCGGCCATGCTCGTCTTTTCGGATCGAGATGTAGTCCGCCTTGACCAGCTCATTGAGATAGTTCTGGATGGTGCGCACGGACGACTTTGAGCGCAGGGCCATCGTTGTCTGCGAAAGCCAACAATGATCCTTTTCCCCACATGCCGTGAAGATGAGAATATAAACATAGCTTGCGCCGGTAGAGACGCCTTGATCATGTCCTATGAAGGCAGGCTGGTATTTATCCCTGACATGGAAAAAAAGGCTCACAGGAGCAAATGTTTCGAAAATTCTCATAATTTCGCGACCTTGTGGGTTGCAGAAAAAAGAGAATAACCAAGCCCCCCTAGCTTGACGCCGGAAGCGAGTCGGGATAAAGTCAGTTCACCTAATGTTCTGACTTTTCCCGTTGAGGGACTTGAGGCCGGTGTCTGGTTGCAGCCAGGTGCCGGTCTTCTCTTTTTTCCTGGTTATTTCATTTCAAATTTC
>OBXD01000321.1_pt1 | contig 33702 bp, 28 predicted proteins | sample 1495381 | NCBI WGS metagenome assembly OBXD01 (sample SAMEA2580144, study PRJEB22360) | human gut metagenome | biome: human gut; feature: human-associated habitat; material: faeces | place: Denmark | collected 2008/2010 | reverse complement strand
GGTTGCGGGCCTGGGCACTTGCCTGCAACTGTACGGCGCGTGGCTCATCGGCTCGCGACTTCCGATGGTCACCGGCATCTCCTTCACCTACGTGGCGGCCGCCGTGGCGATCTGCGCGGACAAGGGCTATGGCGCGGTGGTCGGCGCGGTAATGGTCGGCGGTCTGCTGGAACTTGTGCTGGGTTTGACGGCCAAGTATTGGCGTCGGTTCGTGCCGCCCATCGTCTCCGCCATCGTGGTCACGTCGATCGGCTTCTCGCTGCTCAACGTGGGTGCCACGAGCTTCGGCGGCGGCAGCGGAGCCAAGGACTTCGGTTCCTGGCAGAACCTGACGCTCGGGCTTATATCTTTGGTTGCCTGCCTGGCGTTCCAGCTGTTGATGAAGGGCACGGCCAAGCAGCTGTCCGTGCTGTTCGGTCTGGTGGTCGGCTATGTGGCGGCTATCTGCATGGGCAAGGTCGATTTCTCCGGTTTCCAGAACCTCGCCATCGTGTCCGTGCCGCAGTTCATGCCGTTCAAGCCTGAGTTCGACTGGGGCTCGATCATCTCCATCGGCCTGCTCTACGTCGTCTCCTCGGTCGAGGTGCTGGGTGACACCGCCGCGCTGACCAAGGTGGGCCTGAACCGTACGCCCACCGAACGCGAGACCGCGGGCGCCATCGCCGGCGACGGCCTGATCTCCACCGTATCCGGCCTGTTCGGCTGTCTGCCGCTGACCTCGTTCGCACAGAACATCGGATTGGTGGCCATGACCAAGGTCGTCAACCGCAAGGTGATTCTCTCCGGCGGACTGATTCTGGTGCTGGCGAGCTTCGTGCCGGCCATCGCCGAGGTGTTCAACTCGCTGCCGCAGGCGGTGCTCGGCGGCTGCACGATCATGATGTTCGGCAACATCATTCTTTCGGGCTTCCAGATGATTGCCGAGGCGGGCTTCACGCAGCGCAACATCACGATTGCGGCGCTTTCGCTGACCATCGGCATCGGCTTCACCCAGGTGAGCGACATCTTCACGCAGTTCCCGGCACTGTTCCAACAAATCTTCGCCTCGAACTGCATCGCCGTGGCGTTCGTGGTGGCCGTGATCCTGAACACCGTGCTGCCCAGCGAGGAGCACTTCCTCTCTGCGCCCAAGGAGGCACCGGCCGCGGACGCCGAGTGATAACAACGCAACATATCAGCTGCGCATAATCACATGATGATGCCCTATCGTCTTGCAGGATGATAGGGCATCATTGATTTTGGGAGAGACTACAAGTTGAACCATGAGTTCGAGCCGGTGGCGTGTCGATCAATCGTCATCTTCCCATTCGAGGATGTCTCCGGGTTGGCAGTCGAGTGCCTTGCAGATGGCGTCCAACGTGGTGAAGCGGACGGCTTTGGCACGTCCGTTCTTCAGAATGGACACGTTGGCGGGAGTGATGCCAATTTGTTCGGCGAGCTCGCCGACGCCAATCTTGCGTTTGGCCATCATGACGTCGAGATTGATGCGAATCGTCATCTCAAATCACCTGCTCGAGTTCGCGCCCGAGCCGGACAAGGAGAACAGTTTCCATACGGCCACGAACGCCGCTTCGATGCAGAACAGGAACAGCACGCCCATAATGAGATATGGCCAGCGCATCGACGTCTGGCTCGGGTAGAGGCCGGCCAGCGCGCCGCTCAATCCCGGTACGGCGAATAGTTGGCCCCATAGGCAGGCCAGCCAGACCAGAATCACGATGGCTTTCAACGCGAGCAACACCCATCGGTTCATGTAGTTTTTCATAGCCCGGTCCTTTCAGGTGCCGACGTTTTTTTTGGCGACACCGCGAACATCGATATGACTATATCGAAAAACGATATACCTTGCAAGGCGTATTGCGTCAACCGGCATTGGTCGCTCGTATACATATAGGCTTCGGCAGACTGTCAGCAGACCGTCAGCTCAACGGAGCGAACGCCATATGAGCCACCCATTCGCGCACGAGCGTGATGACGGCTTCGGGTTGGTCGATGTGCGCGTTGTGACCGGCATTGTCCAGCGTCACGAAGGTGGCGTTGGGATAGTGCGGCAACAGGGCTTGCTGATCTTCGTATCCGACGATCTGGTCTTGCTTGCCGGTGACGATGAGCACCGGACCCGCATATGTGCCGAGCATTTCCTCGGGATTATCGGCCAGCCAATAGCGCTGATCCAGTCGTTCGCATGCCGCACGGTCGCACAACGCCACGCCGGGCAGGATGAACCGTTGGTAGCGTCGCCACGCGTCGAATGACTGGTTGACGCCCATGGTAATGAAATCGAACACCTGTTCCTGCGGCAAGGAGTGCGTCAGCTTGGGATTGGGCTGTGCAACCACATGTTCGGCCACATGCCGGCCGGCATGCTGCGGGTCCACGACCGGCGCGATCAATGCCATACCGGCCACTCGGCGAGGTTCGCGCGCCAATACTTCGCGGACAAGCGCACCGCCCATCGAGTTGCCGACCATGGCGAATGGAGCCGCTTTACCGACAAGACCGTCAATGGCCGTTTGCAGCCAATCCGCCATTTCCGGCAGCCCGCAGGCATGCTCGGGCAATGCCGGCGTACGGCCGAAACCGGGCAGATCCAGATATATACGGCGAATTGAATCATTGCCGTCAAACGCCTTGTCGAGCATCATCAGCGAACGATGGTCCACACCCATGCCATGCACGAACACGACGGGCAATCCATCATCATTGCCCTCAATCGCGCAGTACGGCTGCAATTGCGCCATGTGTTCCTCTCCTTCAACCCGGTACAAATCGCCTTTCACACAATAGCGGCAGCAGCTCCCTTGGTGTCGGAGCAATCCCGACCGCCATTCTCGGTTTCGAGGGGCTGATTTGCGCGGATGTCATGAAGCGTGAAGACTTGTCACAAAGTCGCGTGATGACGCAGCCGCCGTTCAGGTGGATATGCCACGCTGTCATGATGACGGCCGAGCCGGAACACGGCAAATCCCGCATGCTGCATAGGCCAGCCGGTCACGGTCAGCCATGACACCGAAATATTGGAGGCGCAATGGGACAACAGGTGCGGTACGGCAGACGCCGCTCCCATGGCGCGGGCGCGCTGATTGCAGCCGTCATACTTGTTGTTGCGGCGCTGATCGCGGCATGGACGCTGCTGCCACGGCTATTCACGCCTCGCGAGACCGCGCGCACGGCCGAGGAAGCATATTGCGCGGCGGTGTCGTCCGACGGAGCCCGCCGCACCTTGACGCCTGATCAGGCGCAGAACGCGGCGCTGATTGCGAACATCGCCGTCACGCGCGGACTGCCGGATCACGCGGCGACGGTGGCCATCGCCACGGCCATGCAGGAGTCGAGGCTGACGAATCTGGACTACGGCGACTTGGATTCGCTCGGCCTGTTCCAACAGCGGCCCAGCCAAGGCTGGGGCACGGCGGAGCAGGTGTCCGACATGACCTATGCGACAAACATCTTCTACGATCATCTGCTGCAGGTGCCGGATTGGGAGACGATTCCGGTGGAGGACGCCGCGCAGGAGGTGCAGCGCTCAGGCTACCCGGAACTATATGCCGCATGGGATGCGATGGCACGCGCTTGGGCCTCGGGGCTGACCGGTGAACGGTCGGCGGGCGTCACGTGCGCGTTGGAGCCAGCAACCTCCTCGGACGCGGACGGGTTGGTTGCCGCCATAGGAGGTACACTGCCGAATGTCAATGTCTCGGTTGTGCCCCCAAATGGCAAAACCGGCACGAACAACGGCGCTGCGACCAATACGGCCAGCACAACGTTGACGATCACGCTGCCGGACGGCCTGTCCGCCGACAACCGCACTCGACTTTGCTGGCAGACGGCAGGCTGGCTGGTCACGCATGCACGTCAATACGGCATTGACGCACTGCACGCGGACGGCATGGATTGGAACCGCAAAGCCGGCACATGGATCGGCACCGAAACCGCCGAGCAGACCATCACCTTCACGCTTGCGTGATGTGACCTATACCGCCGTTGCGACCACAAATCCGACTGGTTGGAGCCTACGCCGTCGATGCCGCCTGAGGCACGATACGGATATGTTTTTACTCGTTCGAATGAGCCCAATCCACGACGGCTTCGATGTTATTGCCATCCGGGTCCAGCACGAATGCGGAGTAATAGCCGGGATGGTACGGGCGCGGACCGGGAGCGCCGTTGTCTCGGCCGCCGGCGGCGAGCGCGGCTGCATGGAACGCCTGCACGGCTTGCTGACTGTCAGCCAAGAACGCGATGTGTGTGACCGGCGTGACCGGCGAAGCCTCCGCCTCCAGCCCTTCAATCGGTGACACGTAGAAATCGGAGTGCAGGGTTCCGTCATCCACGCCGAATCCGAGCGTAGGCTCATGATGCGCCTTGACGATATAGCCGAGCGGTGCGAGCGCCTGTTTGTAGAATGTGATGCTACGGTCGATGTCTTTCACGTGCAACGTCAGATGGTCCAGCATGGTCTTGGTCGCCCTCCCCTGGTTCTTGTATTCGATTGCTGCTTGCAGTGTAAGCCCGAACGTTTCCCACAGGGCCGCGCATGGCTATGATGAGAGCAATCGCACGTCGAGTTCGAGACAATATTCAAAACGAATCCAAGGCAATAAGGGGAATGACGATGACCAAGGCACTGATTGTGGTGGATGTGCAGCCGACGTTCTGTGAAAGCGGCGAACTGGGTGTCGCAGGCGGCAACGCGGTCGCCGAGCGGATTGCCGATTATGTGAACGCGCATCGCAGCGAGTACGCGTATATCGCAACCACGCAGGACTGGCATATCGAGCCGGGCGCGCACTGGTCGGCGGAGCCGGATTTCGTGGACACGTGGCCGAAGCATGGTGCGGCCGGCACGCTGAACGCCGAATTGCATCCGGCGATCAAGGCGCTGAACATCGAGCATCATTTCAAGAAGGGCCAGTATTCGGCGGCATATTCCGGTTTTGAGGGTATCGAGGACAATACCGACCGTATCCAGACCCGCGAGGAGGTCGAGGCCGAGCAATCCGCCGGCAAGACGCTGGCCAACGCGCTGAAGGCCGCCGGCGTGAGTCGCGTGGATGTGGTGGGCATCGCCGAATCGCATTGTGTCAAGGACACCGCGCTCGATGCCAAGAAGCTCGGCTTCGAGGTCACCGTGTTCGAGGATCTGACCGTGCCGGTCAGCGAGGAACTTGGTGTTGCGGCCCGCAAGCAGATGGCTGCGGGCGGCATCACATTGGCTGAGTCCCGCTGATCGGGCCGGATATACCCAGAGCGAAGCACACAGCCGTAGCATCAATCACGCGCAAGATTCCCACGCCACCCAACATAGCCCGCCCGCCTCGACCGGCCGATATCATCGGCGAACACGCGGAACCGAACCCTACATCGACGTTCGTTTCGTCTGGTTTGGCCCATGAATTCTGCATGAATTGGGGTGAACTGGCGGGGCTGGAGGCGAGCGGGCGGCGGATTATGGGGCACAATGGTTTCAAGGAGGCCGCCATGGTCGATGACTATACTGCCAAAATGACTGAGCTGATCGAACTCATGCGTCTGATCGGCAACGATACGCAACAGTGCGAGGTCAAGGAATGCAAGCGCAAGATCTCCTCGACCATCACCGATACGCTGTCCGCGTTCTCCAATGGCTCCGGCGGCTGGATTATCCTGGGCCTGTCCGAAAAGAACGGGTTCACGCCGGTCGAGGGATTCGACGCGCGCGCCATGCAGGAGGCGCTGAGCCAGGCGTGCGAGAAGATGACGCCGGTGGTGCGGCCCGTAATCGTCACCTGCCCGTTCGAAGGCGCGAATCTGGTGTTCGCGCGCATCGACGAGATGCTGCCGCGCGACAAGCCCTGCTTCACCACCGCGCTCGGACCGCACGGCGGCTCGTTCATCCGTACCGGCGACGGCGACCGGCGCATGACCTCCTATGAGGTCGACCGGCTCATCGAGGAGCATCTGCAGCCCACATACGATCTGGATATCGTGCCCGACGCCACGACCGATGACCTCGACCCGCAGCTTGTTGCCGGACTGTTGGCACGCGTGCGCGAACAGCATCCGCGCGTGTTCGCCGACCGAGACGGCATCGATGTGCTGCTGGATCTGCAGGTGTTGCGCCATGATGATTCCGACGAGTCGGAGGTCGGCGGAATCCTGCGCCCCACCTTGGCCGGACTGCTGGCGTTGGGCCGCTATCCGCAGAAGTTCTATCCGCGGCTCGGCATTTCGATTGCCGTGTTTCCGGGGACGAGCCGGGACGATGTGTTCCGGGGTGACGAACGATTGGTCGCCTCGAAGTCGGTGGTCGGTTCGATTCCGGTGATGATCGACGATGCGGTCGACTCGTTGATGCGTTGGATTGGCGCGAAGAAGCCCGACTATCCGCCGCTCGTGTTGCGCGAGGCGATTGCGAACGCGCTCACCCACCGTGATTATTCGCCCGATGCGCGCGGCACGCAGGTGCATATCAGCGTGTTCACCGATCGCATCGAGATCACCAATCCGGGTGGCCTGTACGGCATGGTGACACATGATGTGCTGGCGAGCCCTCATCCGGTGACGGGCGCGCCGTTCGTCTCCACCCGAAACCAGTTCCTGTTCACGCTGCTGGAGTCCACGCCGTATCCGGGCGGCGGGTTTGTGAACCCGGAAGGCGGCGACGGCTACCAGCGCATCGCCGCCGCGTTGCGCGAGGCCGGCATCGAGCCGGCGACCACGCGCAACGACATCAACACGTTCACGATGACCATCACCAAGCAGCGCACGATGGCGAACAGTTCACCGGGCGACGTGGTCAAGGCGATTATGACCGTACTGGAGCGGCATTCGGCCATGAGCGTCAAGGAGATCATGCGCGAACTACAGTTGACGCCGCTGGCCGCCACATCCGGTATGCGCGAGCTGATGAAGGAAGGGCGGGTCGCCCGAGTCAAGTTCGCCGACGACCCGGCACAGCGGTATCGGTTGAAAGGCTGATTTCTCACTCGGCCAGCTGCGTGGTGGCGGGCGCGGCCAGGGCGGGGCGGGATCGGCGGAAGCGGCCGGCGGCCAGGCCGATGCAGATGAACATCACACCGAACAGTGCGACCAATCCCAGCGAGCCGGACCAGCCGGCGACGCTTATGCCGGTTTCCGCCGCCGTGCCGAAGCCGAGCGCGTTGTCGATCGCGGTGCAATACCACCAGCCGGGCAGGAACTTGGCTATGGTCACCATCACGCCGGGCATCATGTCAATCGGCAATGCGACACCCGACGTGAACATGATGAGCAGGCCGAAGATGTTGGCGAACCCGTTGGCCGCCTCTTCCGAGAGCCCGAACTCGCTGAGCATGAATCCGCAGGCGACGGTCATCAGCGCGTACACGCAGGTCGCGCCGAACGTCATCAGCACTCCCCCGACGCTCAGGTGCAACGGATCGAGCCCCGCCGCCATCATCAGACCGATTGACAGCACCAAATAGCCGACGCATACGACGAGCGCGAATCCGCCCAACGTCAGCAACCGCTGGAGTCCCATCAGGACCATGCGTCGGGGCGAGGCGGTGAGACGCCGCCGCACCTCGCCGGTGGTGAACGCGCCCAGGATCATCGATCCGCAGATGGTCATCGCCAGGGACAGCGGGTACAGCGCGGTTTTCATGGTGCCGCCGAATCCGCTGACCGCCGTATCCGCAGCGCTTGCCGACTCCTCGGTCGGCGTATCGACCACGGCGATCTGATGGTTCACGTCTGTATCGCTGGCCGATTCGGCGGCCATTTTGGCGGCCTGGGACAGATCCTTGATATCCGGCTTGTCGACTTGCCCTTCCGGCAGCGAGTCCAGCATGTCTTGGTCCAGACTCGCGCCATCAAAACCGGCGGCCCCTCCTGTAGCGTTCATCATGCCGGCGAGCGCCGCCTGGTCGACCCTCGTCTGCGCGCCGATCAGTGCGGTGCGGGTGAGCGAGAGGAACCCGCCGACGTTCATCCGCGCCATCGACCCGGAGCCGGATGCGTAGCTGGTAACCGTGTCCACGTTCGGCGGATTGTCGCCGTCCGCCGCCGCGGCGACATAATCGTCAGCGAATCCGTCGGGAATGATGACGATCAGGTCCACCCAGTTCGAGGCGACGGCCTGTTGCAGCGTTTCGCTGGTGTCGTCGAGGTCCACCAGTTCGCTGGAATCGCGCAGGTAGGCGCGCATCGACGTGGCGATATCACCCCGGTCGGAGTCGCGGTCGATGATGGCGACGCGCGTCTTGGTCGATTCGAACACCGCGGACATGGAGCCGGATGCGGAGGTCAGCATCGCCCAGCTGATGGACATCATCAGGATGCCTATGAATACGAGGTAGATCATCAGGTAGACCCGGTGCGCAAACAGCACGCGCAGCGTGGCTTTACAGGTGTTCATAACGTTGCCTCCTCAGCATTGCGATGCCGGCCAAGAGGAATACCGCGCTCATCGCCAGCAGAATGATGCAGGTGGTGATGAACGGCCGGTAGCTGTCGTAGTACAGGATGTCGTAGAACAGGTTCGTCACCTGCTGTGCGGGGTTGATGGTGCCGAGTATGGGCGCGTTGCGGGCTATCCAGTCGCTGATCTGCATGGCAAACCCGCCGTACAGTCCGGTGAACAGCGACAGCGTGCAGGAGATGCCGGTCGACAGCCCGTATTTCGTGTTGTACGAGAGCTTCGGCACCGCACCGAGCAGGGTGCCTGCTGAGCTGGTCATGAACGAGGCGATGATGACCGCGAGGATCGCCGCCGGTTCGCGTCCGCCGAGCGAGACGTTGCAGGCGAGCCGGATATAGGCCAATGCGATGGACAGGGCGACCGACGAGCACAGCCAGCAGGAGAGGAAGCCCGCGACGAGCTGTTTGGCCCGGCTCAGCGGCGCTACGGTCCGCCGTATGCCCAGCGCGGACAGGTTCGCCTGTGCGGCGGCGACTGTGCTGATGGAGTATCCCATGGCCATCATGCAGGACATGGCCAGCAGCGCGTAATAGTATCGGGCGATCTCGTCAGGCTGGAAATGCGTGAGCGTCGTCTCATGGGTCATGTCGACGTTCTGCCCGACGCTGTTCCAGAAGTTCCGGCTGAGCGCGGCCTGTGGATTGTCGGCGATGGTCTGCCGGGTAACGGCGTCGGTGCGGTTGTACAGGTCGATGACGCTGCGCAGGGCCGCGAGGCTAATGTCCAGTCCGCTGTTTTGCGTGGAGTCCTTGGCTGTGACGGCGGTTTCCCGGCTCACGGTCATCGCCAATCGGCCGTTATTGTCGGCGGTCAGATAGCCGTTGGCAGTGCCGTCGGCGAGCCGTTGTTCGGCCTCCTTCACGGTGTCGACTGTGGTGATGGTCAGCAGCTTTTGGTCGATTTCGGCGTAGGTCGTGTCGTCTGAGGCCGATTCCGTTTCCCCGGCCAGCGCGTCTACGAAGGTGCGGGCACCGTCCGCCTGCTGCCAACGGGTGTCTTCGATGACGGCCATCGGCACCGGCTTGAGTTCGTATGCTTCGGCCAGCCCGCCGAACAGTCCGTTGAACATGGTCGCCAGCACAATCGGGAACACGGTCATCCAGAACAACGCCGACCGGTTACGCAAGTTCGCTTTCAATGCGACCAGAAATGTGGTCCACATGATGTCTCCTTACTCAGGAACTCCCCTCAGTCACCTTTGGTGACAGCTCCCCTCGGAGAGGGGAGCCAAGTTATTTGCTTGCCGACTGAGGGGAGCATGGTCAGTCCCTCAGTGCTTTGCCGGTGAGTTCGAGGAACACGTCGTTGAGGGTGGGCGGGCAACTGGTCAGGTGGCCGATGTTGGCGCCGGAGCGTTTCACCGCGTCGAGCACGTCGGTCAGGTTGTGTTCGCCGCGACGGCATCGCACGTCGAGTTCCTTGCCGTCGTAGGTGGCTTCGATCACGCACGGCAGCGCACGGACCTCGGCCATCGCCGAATCCGCCAGATCGAGCGTTTCGATGGTGATGCGCTCGCCCGTGTCGATCATGTTCTTGAGCTCGTCGGCGGTTCCGAGCGCCAGGTGCCGGCCGTGGTCCATGATGAGGATGCGGTCGCAGATCTGTTCGACCTCCTCCATGTAGTGGCTGGTGTAGATCACCGTGGCGCCGGCCTGGTTGAGCCGCTGGATGCCTTCCAGAATCGAATTGCGGCTTTGCGGGTCGACGGCGACCGTGGGTTCGTCGAAGAAGATCAGGTTAGGCTTGTGCGCGATGCCGCAGGCGATGTTCAGGCGTCGCAGCAGACCGCCGGACAGTTTGCCGGGCCGGAACTTGCGGAAGTCCTGGAGTCCGACGAATTCGATGGACTCCTCGACCAGCGGCGCGCGGTCGGTTTTCTTCGGCACGTACAGCGAGCAGAAGTAGTCGATGTTTTCGGTGACGGTCAGTTCGTTGAACACGGCCACGTTCTGCGGCACGATGCCGATACGACGTTTCAGCGCGTAGGAGGTCGGCGTCATCGGCTGGCCGAACACGCGAATCGTGCCCGAATCGTAGGTGAGCAGCGCGAGGATGCAGTTGATCGCGGTGGTTTTGCCGGACCCGTTCGGTCCAAGCAGCCCGAAAATCTCGCCCTGGTTCACGTCAAGGTCAAAATAGTCGAGCGCCACCATGTCGCCGTAGCGTTTGACCAGTTGGCTGACGTGCACGGCCAGAGCCGGGTTGGTTGTCGAGTCGTGTTCGGAAGCTCTGTTGTCGGTTGTCATAGTCACTCCCTTCCTTGGCGATTCCATCATCCCAAGAAGGGGCCGGACGCCGCCACAGGCAAACGTCACGACTTGGCCGTACAGGCGTGACATTTGTCATTACAGTCCTTCGGCGTCGGTCTGCATGGCCTTGTACACCTTATCGACCGGCATCAGGCTGATCTCGTCCATCGAATAGTTGGACGCCCTGTGGCTTTGCGTAATCATCGGTATCATCCCTTTACGGTTGTGTCGACGACATCCGACGCTTGTGCCTCATCTATTCGGGAAGTGTAAGCCCGTTGTCTTGGACCGTCATGCGGGTAATTCCGCACGCCCGTCAAGTTCGTCGTGTTCCGCACACCGCTAGACTGGTGGTGGAAGAGCGTCGAGCCGGGGAGGTGCCATGCGCGTGTTGGCCGAGATGGGCTTGCTACTCGTGTTGGGCCTGGTTGTCGGGCTACGGTCCGATGGCGTGTTCATCGCCGGCCTGCTGTTGGCCGTTTCCGTCGCCGGATTGGTGGAATGGCTGCGTCCCGCGCAATGGTCTTGGGTCTTGTGTACGGCGTATCTCGTCATCGCCGTGGCGGTGCCTTCATGGTGCGCGTTCATGCCGCTCATCGCCTACGATACTGCACGGCTGCCGGCCCTCGCCTCGACCGGAGCCCGGGCTGGGGCACGGACTGCGGCAAGTGGCCGCTCCCCCAGTGTCTCGCGGACCGCGGCCTCTCGCCGTTCCCTTGCCGATGCAATGCGTTCGGCCCCGTGGCTTTCGGCCGCCGCGCGCTGGATATGGGTGTTGCCGCTGATCGCGCTCTGGTTCGCCCGTGGCACCGACCGTCTCCAGACGCTGGTGATGACGCTGGTCGCCCTGCTTGGATTCGTTCTGGGCCGGGCCCGCGCCTCCTCGGACGAGGCGCGGCGCGCGTTGCTGCACGCGCAGGACAGGGTGCGCGAATCCTCGCGGGCCACTCGTTCGCGCATCGCCGACATCGATGAGGAACGCGCCCAGTCGATTCGCATGGCGACCCTCGGCGAGCGCACGCGTATCGCCCGGGAGATCCACGACAATGTGGGCCATCTGCTGACCCGCGCGATCATGCAGGCGCAGGCCGGCAAAACGGTGGCCAAGGCGACGAACGATACGGTCGCTGCGCAAGGGTTCGCCACGTTGGGTGCGACGTTGGATGATGCGATGACGATGGTGCGCCGTTCGGTGCATGATCTTGAGGATGATGGCACTGATTTCGCCGCGCAGATCGATGATGCCGTCACGTCGTTCGACGGCATCTCCCCCGGTTTCGCCGTGACGCTGGCCAACGATATCGCCAAGGCGCCTGCGCCGGTCTCGCGCTGTTTCGCGACCGTGATTCGCGAGGCATTGTCGAACGTGGTGCATCACAGCGCGGCGCGCGAGGCGAGCGTGACGTTGCGTGACTTCCCCGCGTTCTGGCAGTTGGTCATTCAGGATCCGGGGCCGGCCGTGTCCGAGTCCGATGGGTCCCGGACGGCCGCTGCCCGCCCGCGTGCGATGCGCGCCACGCACGTCGGCTCGCGACTCGCCGCCGACGGCGTTGCCGATATGCGTGGTTCGGCCGATGAGCTGATGCGCGGCATGGGTTTGGCGGATATCGAATCGCGCGTGCGCGCCCTTGGCGGCACCGCGGTCTGCGGGCCGTATGAGGACGGCTGGCGTGTGTTCGTATCCGTGCCGAAGAAGCGTTGGACCATGGAATCGAGGGATTGATGAGAATCGCAATCGTGGATGATGATCCGATCGTCTGCCAGTCGTTGGAGACGATTCTGACGGCCACCGGCACGGCCGAGGTGCTATGGATGGCAAATGACGGAGACGCCGCCGTGCGCCGTTATTTCGAGACACCGGCGAGCCGACCGGACGTGCTGCTGATCGATATTCAGATGCCCGGCACCAGCGGTTTGGATGCCGCGCGCGAGATTCTGGCCACGGACCCGGCCGCGCGCATACTGTTCCTGACCACGTTTGCGGACCAGTCGTATATCGCGCAGGCGATGGGACTTGGCGCCAAGGGCTATCTCATCAAACAGGATGTGGCGGCGGTCGGGCCCGCGCTGCAGGCGGTGATGGCCGGTCAGGTGGTGCTCGGCGCGGAAGTGCTCGGCAAGCTCACCGAACGAACTCCGGATCCTGCCGATTCCGACGATTCCAGAGATACCGCCGATTCCATCGAGGGCCTGCTTGGCGAGCGCGAACGTGAGATCACCGCGCTGGTCGCCGAGGGCCTCGATAACCGCGACATCGCCGCCAGACTGTTCCTGAGCGAAGGCACGGTCCGCAATCGCATCAGCGCGATACTGGACAAGCTCGGCCTGACCAATCGCACCCAACTCGCCATCCTCTGGCTCAACGCCCATAGGTGAGGGGCTTTTGGTCAAGTAGGGCTCTCCCTCCGACATCGCTTCGCGATGCCACCTCGAACGCGATTCAGGACAGCTTGCAGCTGACCTCTTATTCGCTCGTTGTCACTCACCCTCGCCTAAAAACGCCTCCGGCGTTTTCTTCACGGCTCGGCTCATCAGAGGGAGGTTGTGAAAAACCAACCTCAGCTGTTTTTCATGACGATACTGTCGATGGTGTTGGCCACGCGCTCGCAGTCGTCGGAGCACTGTTCGAGGTGACGGTAGACGTCATGCCAGGCGAACACCTGCAGCGGATCGGTGCAGGTGGTGTGCAGCGTGCGCATCGACTCGATGAACAGGTGGTCGGCGTCCGTTTCGATCGTGTTGATGGCGAACACCAGTTCGCGCAACGTCTTGGAATGCCGGAATCGCGGCAGTTCGTTGACCAGCTCGCAGATGCTTTCCGTGGCGCGCACCACCATATCCGACATCTGGACCGCGTCGTCGCGCATGTCGGTCACGTTGTCGTAGTACATGCGGTTGAGCACGCCTTCGATGCTGTCGGTCACGTCGTCGAGCACGTGGCCGAGCTCGTCGATGTCCTCGCGGTCGAACGGCGTGATGAACGCGGTCACCAGTTCGTCCATCATGTCGTGGCGCACCTCGTCCGCTGACTTCTCAATCGCGTGCATGCTGTCCATGCGTTCGCGCAGCTGGCCCGGATTGAAGTCGTGCATGACCTCGGACAGCAGCTTCGCGGCCTGGCATGCGTAGTCCGCGCTGCGGCGGAATCCTTCGAAGTAGAACGTGTCTTTTTGTCTCGCCATGATGGGTGGATTCCTTTCTAGAACACGACCATGAACAGTTTGGCCATTACGAAGCTGATGAGACCGCAACCAGGGAAGGTGAACACCCAGGTGAGCATCATGTCGCGCACCACGCCGAAGTTGATGGCGGAGAGGCGGCGTACCGCGCCCACGCCCATGATGGCGCTGGTCTTGGTGTGCGTGGTGGAGACGGGGATGCCGAGCACGGTCATGACGAGCAGGCACAGCGCGCTTGACAGATCGGCCGAGAAGCCTTGGTATTTCTCGAGTTTCACCATGTCCTGGCCCACGGATTTGATGATGCGTTCACCGCCGACGGACGTGCCCACGCCCATGATGGTGCTGCACAGAATCATGAGCCAGATCGGAATCATCACACCGGTCACGCTGGGTTGGCCATTGCAGAACGCCATGCCGAGGAACAGCACGCCGATGAACTTCTGGCCGTCCTGCGCGCCGTGCATGAAGCTCATGGCCGCCGCGCCCACGATCTGCGCGTAGGTGAAGAACCCGTTGGTGCGGCGGCGGTCCATGCCAGCGCAAATCAGGGTCACGGCCTTGCATACCAACCAGCCGACGGCGAAGCCGAACAGGAGGCTTGCGACCAGACCGTAGAGCACCTTGACCCATTCTCCCATGTTGATGCCGCCGATGCCGCCTTGGATGGCGATGGCCGCTCCGGACAGGCCGGCGATCAGGCTGTGGCTTTCGGAGGTGGGTATGCCGAGCAGCGAGGCGCCCACGCTGTATACGACGATGGAGAACAGCGCCGCGCATAGGGCGATGAGCGCCGCGTTCGTGTCGCCGCCGAAATCGACCATGTTGCTGATGGTGGAGGCCACGGAGGCGTTGAGCTGCGTCATGATGAAGACGCCGAGGAAGTTGAAGATGGCCGCCATGATGACGGCGGAGCGTACGCGCATGCATCGTGTGGTCACGCAGGTGGCGATGGCGTTGGGTGCGTCGGTCCAGCCGTTGACGAAGATGACTCCCAGCGTCAGCAACGTTGTGACGGTCAGAGCCGGGTTGGAAAGCACTTGTTGGAGGAAATGCGCCAGTGAGACGTCCAAGGGGAATTAACACCTTCTTCTTCGGGGGCGGAAGCCGTCACACTGATTGTAACGGAAGAATGGCTACGTAGTTCCCATGGCGCGCGGGTTTTATGGTGTTGTTATGCTATTGCGGCCTGTCAGCAGCAACAACTGGTATTGGGGTGGAGACGGTCGTATTCCTCGCGGGCGCGAATGAATTCGACCTCGCTCATCGGTGTTTCGCCGGGATGCTCGGCCGCGAAATGCTCAAGATAATGGTCGTAGCGGGCCTCGCCGCTGATCTCACGCAGATACCAGACGATGCCGTGCCATACGGCAACGAGTTTGCCGAGCATTTTGTCTCCTTTCGCTGATTATTGGCTCCCCTTGAAAAAAGGGGAGCCAATGACGCACTACGCTGCAACCTGCCCGTTCCGCACAAGCTCATGCAGCTTGGCGCTGTATTCGCGCTGCACCTTCTTCTCAAGCGCGGTGGCGACCAGGCTGGAGGGCGCGAACCACTGGGATTCCACGAACGGCTCCTCGGACGTCGTTTCGGCACCGTACTTGCCAGCGGCGAACGTGCGCGCCACGACCACGATGCCGACTACCACGAAGACGCCCATCATGACCAGGAAGAACACGGAGAGCACGCCGTCCAGATACGCGTTGGACAGCGCGGCCTTGGCGTTGGTCAGCGCCTCGCCGGTCAGCTCGCCGGAGTCGATCTGCGCCTGATACTTGGAGGCGGTGGTGAAGTAGCTCAGCGGCCCGAAGATCTTCTGGAAGTCGGCGGTGAAGGTCACGGCGATGTCCCACACGAGCGGTACCACCGGTATCCACAGGTGCTTCCAGTAGCCCATCTTGGCCACACACACGGTGATCAGCACGAAGCAGGCGGCGGCGAGCAGCTGGTTGGAGATGCCGAAGATAGGCACCATCGCGTTGATGCCGCCGTTCGCGTCGGACACGCCCATCCACAGCAGTCCGCCCCACAGCGCGGTGGCGATCAGCGTGGTGATGATGTTGCCGGGCTTCCAGGTCGGGTCGGCGAACTTCTTGAGCTTGCGCACGTTGCCGAGCATTTCGCCGATCTGGTAGCGGGCCACGCGGGTGCCGTTGTCCACGGTGGTCAGGATGAACAGGGCTTCGAACATGATGGCGAAGTGGTACCAGAAGGCCATCGAGTCGTGGCCGCCCAGGTAGGACTTGAGGAAGTTGGCCATGCCCATGGCGAACGTGGTGGCGCCACCGGTGCGGGAGACGATGGAGGTCTCGCCGATGTCGGCGGCGGCCTGCTCAAGCGCCGCGGCGCCTTCGTAGGTCTTGGCCGCGCCGTTCTCGTCCACGGAATCCCAGGTGACCTGCATCTGGTTGCCTTCGATGTCGGAGACCTTCATCGACTCCACGGCCTTGACGGCGGCATCGGCCTGTTCGCCCGGCGTGGAGGTGGCGGAGATGCTCACGCCGGATGCGGCGGTGATCTGTGCGGCGGACATGTTGGTGGAGAAGTACACGCCCTGCGAGATGGTGATCGCGGCGATCAGCGCGATGACGGCGGTGAACGATTCGACGAGCATCGAACCGTAGCCGATCATGCGAATCTGGTTCTCCTTCTCCACGGCCTTCGGGGTCAGGCCGGAGCTCACCGCGCCGTGGAAGCCGGAGAGGGCGCCGCAGGCGATGGTGATGAACAGGAACGGGAATAGGTTGCCGGAGAAGGTCGGGCCGGTGGAGGTGGAGGCCAGTTCGGTCAGACCCGGCACCTTGACGGACGGGTTGGCGATGATGATGCCGATGACGAGCAGCACGAGCGTGCCGATCTTCATCAGCGTGGACAGGTAGTCGCGCGGGGTGACGAGCAGCCAGTGCGGCAGCGCGGCGGCGGCGAACGAGTAGATCACCAGGGCGATGACGAGCTGCTTGGCGTCCAGTGTGAACACGGCGGCCACGGCCGGGATAGAGGCGATCCATCCGCCGGCGACGATGTCGAGCACGAGCAGCACGAAACCGAGCAGCGTGGTCTCAATGACACGGCCGGGGCGCAGGAAACGCTGGTAGCAGCCCATGATCAGGGCGATCGGGATGGTCATACCGATGGAGAACACGGCCCACGGCGAGGCGGCCATGGCCTTGATGGCCACGAGCGCCAGAAATGCCATGGCGATGGCGGTCATCACCACGAGGAAGATGGATAGGATCATACCGCCGAACTTACCCATTTCATCAGTGGCCATCTGGCCCAGAGAGCGACCGCGGCGCTTGGCGGAGATCCACAGCACCAGCATGTCCTGCACGGCGCCGGCGAAAATCACGCCGAGGATGATCCACAGAGTGGAGGGCAGGTAGCCCATCTGCGCGGCCAGGATCGGGCCGACGAGCGGTCCGGCGCCGGAGATGCCGGCAAAGTGCTGGCCGAAGAGCACGCGGCGGTCGGTGCGTTCGAAGTTCGCGCCGTCATGCACGCGCTCGGCCGGGGTGGCGTTCGCGTCGTCGGTGCGCATGATCTTGATCTGGATGTAATAGGCATAGAAGCGGTAGGCGATGGCGTAGGAGCTCAGCGCCACGACCAGGAACCAGATGGCGGAGATCCGCTCACCGCGCGAGACGGCCAGAATCGCCCATCCGCAGGCACATACGATGGCGATGGCGGCCCACAGCAGGGCCTTCTTCCATGTCCATACCATTTTGGGACGCACGCCTACGGGCAGTCCCTTCGAATTGCGAATCACACGTTCGGCTTCGTCCGGCGTGTAATCGTCCTTGAATTCCAACTTGCCAGGTGCCGGGGCCTGGGCTGCGGCGGTGGTCATAATAACCCTCTGTTCCTCTTCAATAACCTTTGCGGGAAAGGTTCTCTTCATTGCGACCCTTTTGGGGTATCTCTCGTCTGCTTATGGCACTGGTTGGAAGCGTAGCCACGGCATGTAGCGCCTCAGGAAAATGTCCCAATATGTGAGCTTGGCCACATGTTCACGGACTGCGTTTCATGCCGATTACCCGGGATTCGCACCGCGATGTGCGAAAATGGACACGGTATCAATCAGGAGGTGCACAGTGGTTGTAAGCACGGATTCGAGCCGCACAATGCCCGATTGGGTGAAGTACGGGGTGTTCTGGCACGTGTATCCGCTGGGCTTCTGCGGTGCCGATATCAGGCCCGCCGGCCCGCGCCAGTTCCATGGCCGCGGCCTTGACGCGATAATTCCCTGGCTGGAGTACGTGCGCGATCTAGGCGCGTCCGGCCTGCTGCTGGGTCCGGTGTTCGAGTCGGCGACGCATGGATACGACACGCTCGACCATATGCATATCGATGTGCGATTGGGCGGGGATGCCGCGTTCGATCAGCTTGTCGCGGCCTGCCGGGACATGGGATTGCAGGTGATGCTGGATGGCGTGTTCAATCACGTGAGCCGCAATCATCCGGCCGTTCAGGCGGCGCTTGACGAGACCGCCGGACGCTTGAATCCGGCCGACAACCCGTGGCATGGTCTGGTCCGCGCGCATGTCGGTGATAATGGCGAACCCGCTTTGGATGTGTTCGAGGGGCACGGGGATCTGGTGGCGCTGGACCATTCGGCTGACGAGACCGTTGACTATGTGGCCCATGTGATGAGCCATTGGCTGGATCGCGGAGCCGCCGGCTGGCGCCTCGACGCCGCGTATGCCGTGCCGAGCCCGTTCTGGGCGCGCGTGTTGCCGCAAGTCAAAGCCGCACACCCGTATTCGTGGATTTTCGGCGAGGTGATCCATGGCGATTACCCGCGCATCATCGAGGAATCCACGATGGATTCGATCACGCAATACGAGCTATGGAAGTCGATCCAGCATGCGCTGGAGACGGAGAACTTCTTCGAGCTGGATTGGAACTTGAAGCGGCACAACGCGTTCCTGGATTCCTTCGTGCCGCAGACGTTCATCGGCAACCATGACGTGACGCGTATCGCATCGCAGATTGGCCCGGCCAAGGCGGCGTTGGCATTGGCGGTGCTCATGACGGTCGGCGGCGTACCAAGCATCTATTACGGCGACGAACAGGGCTATGTGGGCGTCAAGCAGGAGCGTTTCGGCGGCGATGACGACGTACGCCCGAAGTTCCCCGACTCCCCTGCCGAACTGTCCACGCTGGGAGAGCCGACATACCGGCTGCATCAGGCGCTGATCGCGCTGCGCCGTCGCAACCCATGGCTGCTGGATGCGCGTACCGAGGCCGTGAAGCTGGAAAACAAGCACTTCGTCTATCGTTCGACGAGCGCCGACGCCCAGCATTCCCTGACCGTGGACCTCAACATCGAGCAATCCCCCACTTTCACCATCCGCAACGCCGATGGCAGTACAGCGTATCAATACTGAGCTCCCTCATCAGAGGGAGCTAACTCATTCACCTCTGAATGCCTCGGATCAGCAGGTCGAGCAGGTAACCGTACGACCGGTCGACCCGCTCGCGGCCGCGTGTGCGGGGTTGTGCGGAACGCAGTTCGAATTGGATGAACCCGTGTATGGACACCCAGATGGAGGATGCGATTAGATGGGGGTCATCGCCGCGGAATACAGATGCTGCCTGGCCGTATCGAATGATCTGCGTGATGGCGTCCAGGCAGTGCTGGGCCGAGTCCGACGCCTGCCCCATCCAGACCAGCGCGTAAATGCCGGGGGCGTCCAGCGCGTGTTCACGGTAGATTATGCCCGCCCTGCGCAGGCGCAGCACGGGGTCGGATTCGTCAATGGCGATGAGCTGTTCGCGCAGATCGGTGAAGTATGTGTCGATGAGCGCATCGCACACCGCCTGCTTGCCGCCGATGTGCTGGTAGATGCTGGTGGGCGACACATCGGCCTGTGCGGACAGCGCACGGATGGTCAGACCATCCACACCGTCCCGTTCCACGATCCGCCTTGCCGCGTCAAGGATTCTCCCGTGGATTTCAAGGGTGGGCGTGCGTTTGGATCGGGGCTGCGATTGCGTCATATCCGTTATTCTAGGGTGCGTACAGGCCATTACCGCCGTTTCGGCATGGCCACGATCACAACGACTGCGGCGATAAGTGCAATCGTCATGGCCGCTAGGCAGGCGAACAGGCATCCGCATCGCAAACACCGGCCTATAACACAATCAGGCCCGACGACCATCAAAGGTCGTCGGGCCTGATTCATACGCGCTGTCGGACTAACGGCGTCCAGACTTCATACGGAATGGCGCATTGTGGCGATTCTTCTTGGAATGACGGCGGTTCGGGCCTTCCGTGTTGCCGTATTTGGCGATCATGCGGCGTTCGTGACGCTTGGCACCTTCTGAACGCTCGTCGCGTACGATGCGGTTCTCGTTCTTGCGATGGATGCGCTTGCCGCCTTCGCCCTGACGGGTGTTGCGCATGGACTGTCTGCGGCCGTCATGGGAGCGCTCGTCATAGGAGAAGCCGTAATCCTCGTGGCTGCGTTCATTGCGGCGAGGCTTGCGCGGACGCTCGAAATCGCGGGAATCGGACCGTTCGAAGTCACGGCCCGCATTGTGCCTGCGGCTGCCGAAATCATCGTTGCGACCGTATCCGGCCCTGTCGCGCTTATCGAACTTGTCGCCCTTGCCGTACCGATCATTGCGACGGTTCTTGCCGTGCTGGTCGCGGCCATTGTCCTGACGCTCGTCGTACCGGTTCTTGCCGTATCCGTCGCGACGGTCGCCCTTGCGGCGCTCCTCGCGGCGGTCATCGCCATGCTCGAACAGATAGTCGCGGCGCTCGGCCTCGGGGTTGCTCATGCCTGCACGGCGTTCCGCACGGTTGCGGTTCTTCTTCACGGCCTTCTTGCTGGCCTTGTCGCCGTGCTTGCGCTGCGGCTCGCCTTCGGCAACAAACTCGCCGCCTGCGTTCTCGTGCTGGAACTCGGTCTCGGCAACGTTCTGCTCGTCACGGTTGCGATTGCGATTGTGCTTGCGCTTGCCGCCGCGGCCGGACTCGTCGCCCGCCGCGTTCTTGGCGCCCCTGTTCTTGCCCTTGCGCGGGTTGCCCACGGGCTGCGACTTGTCGAGGCTCCAACCATCCACGCGCTCGGCGCGGTCGCCCACAAGCTCAAGCACTTCGGGCGAATCGTGGGTCACTTCGATCATCTTGGTCTTGATGCCGGCCTGGTTCAGCAAGCGGCGCGTCTCGCGGCGCTGCTCGGGCAGCACGAGGGTGACCACGTCGCCCGCCTTGCCGGCGCGGGCGGTACGACCGGAGCGGTGCACAAAGGACTTCGGGTCGGCCGGCGGCTCGACCTGCACCACGAGCTCCACGCCGCCGACGTCTATGCCACGGGCGGCCACGTCGGTGGCCACCATGACACGCACATCGCCGGAATCGAACGCAGCGAGGTTGCGATCGCGCTGGTTCTGGTTCAGGTTGCCGTGCAGCTCGGCGGCCGGAATGCCGTTCTGCGTCAGGTTCTTGGCGAGCTTCTTGGCCTGGAACTTGGTGCGGGTGAACAGGATGCGGCGGCCTTCGCCCGAGGCGAGCATGCGCACGAGTTCGTGCTTGTCGCCGCGCGTGGTTTCGAACACGTGGTGGGTCATCAGGTCGGGTTCGGCGGTGGCCGAATCGACCTCGTGCACCTTGGGATCGTGCAGGAAGGTGTTCACCACTTCATCCACGCCGTGATCGAGCGTGGCGGAGAACAGCATGTGCTGGGCGTCGGGCGAAATCTGCTCAAGCAGTCGCTTGACCGGTGGCAGGAAGCCCATATCGGCCATTTCGTCGGCCTCATCGATGACCACGACTTCGACGGACGAGAGCGTGAGCGCCTGCTGGCGCAGCAGGTCCTCAAGGCGGCCCGGGCAGGCGACCACGATATCGGCGCCGGCCTTCAGATCGCGGATCTGGTGGATGTACTTGACGCCGCCGTACACCGTGGTGGTGTTCATGCCGAACGTGTGGGCCAGCGGCATCAGCACGTCGTTGATCTGGTTCGCGAGCTCGCGGGTGGGGGCCAGCACCAGGCCGCGCGGGTGCGGTAGGAAGTCGTCGGCGCGGCGCTCTTCCAGGCTGGCCTTCTTGCGGCGCTTGATTTCCTTGCGGAACTCCTCCATCGCGATTTCGCCGAACGAATCGTAGGAACCGAGGCGGGTGACCAGCGGAATGGAGAATGCGAGGGTTTTGCCGGAGCCGGTGCGACCTCGGCCGAGAATGTCGCGGCCGGCCAGTGAATCGGGCAGGGTGTCGGCCTGAATGGGGAATGCGGTCTTCTTGTCATCTGCCGCAAGCACGCGCACCAGCGGTCCGGGTACGCCAAGTTCGCCAAAGGTAAGGGGGCGGGATTCCGCGCTGTCGTTCATCTGGAAATCAGCGGAATCGTCACGATCATCGAAATTATTACGGGGCACAGTGGCCTTTCATGTCAAAGGTTACGCAAATTACGCAAGCTTTCCGAGCTTAGCGTAAGCCCCCTACTTTGCTTGGTGCTCGCCACACTGTCATCCCACTCTTTACTTATGACCCCATGGGGCGGTAACTCGCCCATGGGGCGGCAACTTGCCCATGGGGCGGTTTGAAGAAATTGTGAAACCGCAGAATAAAGCCATTTTCACCTACCGCCCCATGAGGGTTTTACCACCCCATGGGATATTTGCCGCCCCATGGGTTTTACCACCACGTAAGGCGAGCACCGCTCCATGGAACACGCAAATGGCCCCCACCCGTGAAGGTAGGGGCCATTGTGCAAAAGGGCTGAGCCAAGATACAGCCCAGTAGCCCTAAAACACACTACAAAATATCCGGATCGTCTTTGGCAATAGTGCCGGTTGCCTTGCCAATGGCCTTCAGGCCGTGGTAGGCCACAAGAATCACGATCGTGCCAATGGCAATGCCGTTGAAGGAAATGCCACCAACAGTGAACGCGAATTGGCCGATGGCAATGATCATGGTGATGGCTGCCACCATGATATTCAGCGGCTTGTCGAAGTTGACCTTGTTCTCCACCCAGATGCGGATACCGATCATGCCGATCATGCCATACAGCAGCGTGGTCACGCCACCGAGCACGCCGGCGGGGATCGTGTTGATCACGGCACCGAACTTCGGGCACAGGCTCAGGATCAGGGCAAAGGCGGCGGCGCACCAGTAGGCGGCGGTGGAGTACACCTTGGTGGCGGCCATCACACCGATGTTCTCGCCGTAGGTGGTGGTGCCGGAGCCGCCGCCGAAGCCGGCGAGCGTGGTGCCCAGGCCGTCGGCCATGAGGGCGGTGCCGATCTGATTGTCGTAGTCGCGGCCGGTCATTTGGGCCACGGACTTGACATGGCCAACGTTCTCAGCCACAAGCACAAGCACAACAGGGATGAACATGGGAAGGATGGAGAAATCGGCCTGCGGCAGGTGGAACTTCGGGAAGCCGATCCATGCGGCGTCGCCGATGGCGGAGAAGTCGACCTGACCACGGATGCAGGCATATACATAGCCGATGATCACGCCGACCAAAATATTGAGGCGACCCAGCAAGCCCTTGAACAGCACAGCCACGAGCAGCACGGCCAACAGGGTAACCAGTGCGGTGTCGGGCGCGGCTTGGAAGTTGGTCCACACGGAAGGTGCCAGATTGAAGCCGATGATGGCCACGATCGCGCCGTTGACCACGGGCGGCATGATGATGTCGATCCATTTGGAGCCGGCGTAATGCACGAGCACGCCAACCAGGGCCAGCAGAATACCGGTGACCATGATGCCGAAGCTGGCGACCGCAATGCCCTTGTTGGCGGTGGTGACCGCGGTGATCGGTGCAATGAAGCCGAAGGACGAGCCCAAATAGCTCGGCAGCACGTTCCTGTTGATCAGCAGAAACAGTGCGGTGGACATAGCCGTGAAGAACAGGGTGGTGGACGGGTCGAAGCCCGTCAGAATCGGCACCAGGAAGGTGGCACCGAACATGGCGATGACGTGCTGTGCGCCGATACCGGCGGTGCGCACCCAAGTCAGACGTTCATCGGGCTCGACTACCTCGCCGGGCGCCAGCGTCTTGCCGTCGCCATGCAATTGCCATTGGAAGATATTGGACATTACTACTCTCCTCGCTCTCGCTTGGGGCACGGCATTCACAACCAGCCGCACCACGCACCATTCTAGCTCACGAAGATTTTGTGAAGTCTCTCTTCCGGGAAAGGCTATTTGCCGTAATACTCCAGCAGGTGTGGATCGACGGCCTGCACCACATCCACCAAATCGCCATTGGAGAGATACGGGCGCTTGAATTCACGCCACGGCTCCACCTTGACCTCCCAGCGGCCGGTCGTCTCGTCGAGCACGGGCCGGGCGGTCTGCTCCCAGCGCACACGCTTGGAGGTGCGGCCGGTTTCCGGGTCGCGGCGTGTATAGTGCAGGCAGGTGCAGTTGGTGATCTTCCAGTCGTCCGAGTCGGCGCGATGCAGGAATTCCTCGTCGGCCAGATCCTCGATGGTGAGCATCAGGGCGAGCATGAAGTCGCCGTGGGTGACCATGACCACGGATTCCGAATCGGATTTGCGGCTCAGCGAGGTCAGGATGTTGTGCACACGGTCCTCGGCCACATCGGCAATCGACTCGCCTGCCGGCGGACGCCAGTACAGCGGATCGGTGTTCTTGAAGTTCCAGTTGCGCGCGTAGTTGTTTTTGAATTCGTCCTTGGTGATGGTGTTGATCTCACCCCAAGAACGTTCACGCAGCACACGGTTCTCCTCCCATTTGGCCTTGGGCAGGGCCATGGTGGCTGCGGTTTCGCGGGTGCGCACGTATGGCGAGACCATGTAGCGGTCGAACAGCTGCTGCTGGCTGACCAGCCAGCGACCGATGCAGTCGGCCTGCTTGCGCCCGGTGGCGGTGAGTCTCCAGGAGCGATCGGGCACAGTGACGTTGTCCTGCGTGTACAGGGAATTGTCGCCCTGCTCGCCCGCCTGGACGATGACGTTCGCTTCGGATTCGCCATGCCGGATTACGTATAGATCGAGCGGCATGCTCATATATGTTCCCCTTTCGTTATTGGTTACGTTGTGTTGTTTTCTGTTGTTTCCTACTTGACTTGCGTGATGGTGTTCCCCTTGACCATGAACGCGTGCCGGGCCATGTCGATCATCGGCTGATCGAATTTGGAGTCGGTGTAGAACTCGTCGATGACGACGTCCGGACCGTACAGTTCGCGGAACCGTTTGGCCTTGTTGGTGCTGAAGTTGAGGTACGTGACCTCCATCGTCCCCACATCCACCTCGCTGGCCACGAGATTCCTCACGCCGAGTCTGCGGCAGGCCTCCCCCACCGTCAGATCGAAGGATGCGGTGAGGATCACATCGTCCGACTCAGGCTGGTACCAAGGCTTGATACGTGCGTAATATCGGTCCCAGAAGTCGTCCACGAGCTGTTCGACGCTCGCCACCCGTTTGGATCGGCTCAGTTCCGTGAGATAGCCTTCGGTCATCTTACCCACGCCGTATTCCATTTGTTCAAGCGTGGCCCGGCCAAGCTTGTATTTGACTGCGTACCGCAGCACGGGGGCGATGTAGCGGAACACTTTCGGGTCGTGCCGGGCGGAATACAGGTACAAGTCGAACAGGCTTTCGCCATCATAGATGGTTCCGTCGAAATCGAATACGCGCATACCTTCTGCTTCTACTCTGTTATTCCTTTAAGGCTAATCTCGGTAAGCCGGCGAAAGCGCAAATACGCAGTGAATTTCACATGAACACTGTTTTTTGGATTGATTTCGGTACAGGTAACGTACACTGGTGACAGCGTGGAAGGAGGTGCGTAATGGCGGCGTCTGAAATCGAACAATGGTGGATTGATAAGTTTCAGGAGAACCTGGGTCCGATTCGCAAGGTAGCCGGATGGACGACTCAGCAACTGGCCGACGAGCTGGGAGTCGCGCGACAGACGGTGTCTAACTTGGAGACCGGCAAAAGCCCGATGACCAAACTGCAGTATCTCGCTTTACGTACGGTGTTCAGCGCCGAGATCGCACGTCGTGAAGACCGCGATCTGGCACGCATCATCAAGACTTTGGTCGACGATCCCATTGAGCAACGCATTCGCGAACGGCGCGCCCAAGAGCAGGACGGCGAGGCCGTTGCCGACAATGCCCCAGTCAATACGGACGGTGGCAACGTTGCCGACAACGCCGCCACCGAGAAACGCAAGCCCAGTGCCGCCACATTGAAGGCTTCAAAGACTGCCGCAACGGGCAAGCCCACGCTCAGCACGGCGATGCAGGCTCTCGCCGTCATCACCGGCGCATTGGCCAGTGGAACCGCCGCCGGCATCATCACTTACTTGATGTTCCCGGACGGCGGCCCGAACAAGCGCTGAGTCGCCGAAATATCGAAACGGATTGAACAACCCAGTTCGAAGCCCTGAGCACCATTTTGTCCGTGTCGCACCAGCGTTTCCCTCATTATCAGCTGTTTCGAGTTGCATGAATGCACCGTTTACAGGCCGAGAATTTCGTGCTTTTTTGCATCAAATTCTTCTTGGGAGAGAATGCCGATATCAACCAATTCCTTCAATTTCTTCATCGCCTCGACTTGTTCTTCCACAGACATGGATGCCGTGTGAGAGGCGGGAGCAGCGGCTTCCGGCGCCGGCGCAGGCGCCGGCGCTTGAACCGGGGCGGCCGTCATAGGATTAATGGCTTGTGCCATATTCATGCCCAGCAACATGCCACCATCGCCAAAGCCGTTGTCTTGGATGCCTTGCGCAATGCGCTGCTGGGCAGCCATATTGCCAGCTTGCTGGGAAACGCCCTCGTATGCGGCAACATTCATCTTATTCGAGGCGAACTGCTGCACGAGTTGACGTGATTGCTCGGTGAACTCGATACTTTCGATGCCCACACTGGACACTTCAAAGCCAAAACGATCATTCCACGTACCTGCATTGGCCCGATCGCCACGCACGCATGCTGCGATGTCATTCGCCTTGCCGGGCAATTGCGAAATACGATATTCATTGGACAGCAAATTGATGGCCACAATAAACGACTGTACGAATTCAGACAGAATCTGCCTACGTGGCCCTTCATCATCGAATGAATACGACACGGTAGTGGCAGGCACAAAGTTACGAACGAATCGAACTGGATCAGTGACCTTTAGCGACATGGATCCGCGTGCGCGAATTTCTAAATCGACGCCATAGAACCGGTCGTTATACACCAGCGGCGCAGAAGTGCCGAATTTGATGCCACGAATCTCACGCAGGTTGACGAAGGCCACATATTTGGTGCGGCCAGGCTGACCTCCGAAGGTGAATCGATCGGCGACCTGGTTGAAGAACGATCCGATGCCGTCTCCGGCGAGCACGCTCTGTTCCCCGTTGCGATATTCATAACCGCCCGACTCGGTGATGACGTTTTCGATACCTGTTTCAGAGAAAATGAACGCCGCAGTATTCTCTGGCACATAGATACGCGAACCATTGGTGATTATTCCCTCGGAACCGTATTCATTCGAACCGCGATCGTTGTTGCTTCCGCGGGGAATGCCCGGCACAACGACGGTGTGTTCCGTGAACGGACCAGCGGTGATGATATCACGCCACAGGTCCGCGAATGTACCGCCGAGCGCGCCGGCGAACGCCTTAATAACTGCCATCTGTTTTCCTCGATATCTCAATGCACATGGCCGGTCTTGCGACTATGCAATCGCAAGACCGGCCGTTATGCTGGCATGTTGGCTATAGCTGCGTTTCGCGATCGCAGTATTCGCATCGAACGACTTCTTTGCGATGACCGGAAAGCGGAGCGCCACAACCTTCACAATTCACCGAAACCACGGGTTCGGTAATCCCAAGCCCACTACGGAATGCGCCAAAAGTGTCCTTCAGCGCCCCGGCCAGAGCCTCCGTTCCGGGGATGGCCTTGTTGAAGACCGGCTCATCCATTGGCGTGTACTGTCTGCCGCGTATACCCATGTATCGTCATCGTTCCTTTCTTGGAAAACCGTTACCTCGATACGCCAGTCTGATCACTGGCCCACCGATGCGAGCTTCTGCGTGCATCGAGTCATGACCTCGGTGTAGTAGGCCAAATCCTCACTGCTGAGGGAGTTTTCGTCAATGGCGTCTACCTTCTGGGAGAACTCAGAGTAACGCTTCATCATGCTGGCATAGTCGGTAGCCATGCTGACCACGTTGTCGGATTTCTGATATTTGTTCATGAAGGCAACATACTCATCGATAAAGGCCTCGTAGCTGTCCATCGTGGCCTTGAAGTCAGCACTGTCATTGGTGTTCTGCTGCGCCTTCTGATCCGAAGACTGGTCGCTCTGCTTGTTGGCATCGCTGGAATCAGTGCCCGTACCAGTGCTCTTATCATCCTGTTTCGCGGCGTCGCCGTCCGTAGACGTATCTTCCTTCTTTTCCGGAACCTGGATAGTGATGGACATGATGGTCTCGTCGTCAGTGTTACGAGAAACGCTCACACTGTATCCATCGGCGTTCTTGGCATTGAAACTGTCAGCGGACTTGTTATAGTCCACGGTGAAACCGTTGTCTTGCACGGACTTGACGTAGTCGGCATACTGCTTGGCGTCGGTACCGCACACCTCGATGGAGAAATAGTCCGAAGACTCGCTTTTAATTTCACCCTTTGTGGATTTCGGCTGCGGCAGCAGCGCCGCGATATCCGACTCCGGCCATGAATATGCTTCGCACTTGGTGGCGAGCGATGCTTCCAATTCCGCCCGATCAGCCTTGGCCTTCGCATCGTCACGAATTACGAACACGCCACCGATTACCAGACCCACAACGGTGATACCGACTGCCACCCAGGCCAGCACTCGGCCTTGCACCTTGCCACTCGGGCGGGTCACGTATACGGCGAAGCCTGAGAGCAGTGCCGGAAGCACCGTGGCGAACAGCAGTCCGCCCCAGGATCGGCCAGAAACATCCACAAATTGGGCGAGTACGAACAACACTCCCCAAATAATGGCGAACACAGCCAGCTTGGAAGTCTTCTTCACCCCTTGTGCATTCGGAGCAAGCACGGCAGGCGCAGCGGCACCAGCAAAACCAGTGGCAGCACCGGCACCATGTGTGGCGGGTGCAGGAGCCGAGTGCTGCGCCCCCGTGTGGGGGGGGTGCGGGAGCCACACCAATACGCTTGTCCAGAGCGGCGAGGAACTCATCAACGCGCTTGGCGCTTTCGTTTCCAGTCGCCTCCAGACGAATGGCGGCCCCTGCCGCACCCTGCGGGACTACGGTTAGCGTGCAGTTCACCCCATCATAGGAGTGGAAGGAAAACGCTCCGGTCTGGGTGTTTTCGTTATCCAAGGTAAACGTGGCGCCAGTAGTCAGCTGGTCGTGAATAACTTGGAACAGCTGTTGCGGACTGACCGCATATACACGATCAAATGGCGCGCCGGCGGGCCGCTGCGATGCCGTAGCCGGAGCCATCGGAGTGGTGGTAGCACCATCAGACGCTACGTTCGGTTGGCCAGCCGGTACAGTATTCGGCACGGTAGGCGCATTCGCGCGATCTTCCGGTGCGTCATTCGTGCCTTCGGACGGTGGAACCGGCTGAGGTTGTTGATCAAATGGCGTTGTCATGATGCCCTTCTTTCCTTAAGCAGCAGCATTACCAGCACAGAAGAGGCAAGCCCGGCAACCGTTACGGTCAATCCGACTGCCATGGCAAGCCGGTATCGTTCGCTCATCATTGCGTCCCTTCTTATTGCTCGCTTTGCTCTGCGATACATCGAAACCAGTGTATGGCGTTGTTATTATGTACGCAAATTAGCATTTTGTATGCATGTTAGCTTTATTGTCGATGCTTGATACCGCGCATGAACATCCTTTCCGCCACCGCACCTACACGGATGGCATCGACCATTGTCGGCGACACGCGCGGGCCATACATCAGCTGACAACTGAATTTTTCGGCGTGTTTCCGAAAAGTCGGCGTCCTGTACGCTGGGAATCGAGCAACCGCGTACGATGGCGCAGCACAGCACCCGCAACACAGCGACAAGGAGCATGGGCAATGGCAGACATCCCCGAAGAACATTTGACCGAGGAACTGTTGGATCGGCTGCTCGCCAGCGCCAGCATTGAGCAGTATCTCGATGAGGGACTCGTCAGCGCACGCACGCTGACCGACTATCTGTTCGACCGTATGGAAGCCCATGACCTGAGACGAGCCGACGTGGTGCGGGCATCCGGCCTCAACGCCACAGTGGTTTATGACATTTTCTCCGGCAAAAGCCACCCCGGCCGAGATCACGCCATTATGCTGGCTTTTGGTCTCAAGTGCACATTACGTGAAACCCAACGGCTACTTCGTCTTGCAGGCGTTTCCGAACTGTGGTGCAAACAGCGACGCGACGCGATTATCATCTGGTGTATACGCAATGGATTCGACCGCATTGCCACGGACGACGAGTTGTATCGTATGGGAGAGGCGACGTTGCTACCGGCCGATTGACGACATTCGGCCCAACAACACTCACCAGTGAGACGCAAGTAAGAGGGCATCAAGGAGAGACATGGACGATAAGCAGGCGATGCATGCGATGAGCATCGACGATGCGTACCATGTCGAGCGTACGCTCGCTCGCGGACCTTCCGGCGTCACCGAACTGGTGAGCATTGACGGCAACGGCCCGTTCGTACGCAAGAAGATTCCCTCTCCCCTAGCGCAACGCAATGTGTGGGCGGCGCTCAGCGCCTGCCAGAGTAATCGTCTGCCGCGTGTGGAAGCGACGTACGAGCTGCCCGACCGGTTCGTCATCGTCTACGATTACGTGCCGGGCAGCACGCTTGCGCAAATTGCGGAGGAAAACGGGCGGCTTGCACCGAATGTGGCCGTGCAGCTTATCGACCAAATTTGCGAAGCCGTGCAGGAGCTTCACCAGCACGGCGTTATCCACCGCGACATCACGCCGGCCAACGTCATCGTGGCCCAGGATGGCGCGCATCTCATCGATTTCGGCATCGCGCGCATCCGGTCAGAGGCAAGCAACCGTTCACGGGATACCACGGCGCTTGGCACCTACGGATTCGCCTCGCCTGAGCAATATGGCTTTGCCAAAACCGACGCGCGTTCCGACGTATTCTCGCTGGGCCGGCTACTCGGATTCATGCTGACCGGCGTATATCCCGATGCCAGCGACTACGAGCAGCGACTTGCCGATGATGCCGCAGTACCGGCTCGACTACGCGCCGTCATCGGCTATGCGTGCGCATTCGAGCCCAGCAAACGGCCACAGAGCGTCCAAGAGTTTCGCCAGGCGCTGTTCTCCCAGTCCAATCCGCCCATACCGAACGCATCATCGGCAAATCCGCCATCAACGAGAACAACGAACGGCAGCGCGTCGGCGTCTCGACTATTCCGGCGTCTGCACTTGAGCAAACGCGCCATCGTGCTGTGGTCCATTGCCGGAGCGGCACTGATAATCGCCGCCATTGCGGGAGGCATTGTGTTGGCAGGCCAACTTGGCATTATCGGGTCGGCAACATCACCCGATTCCTCGACACAATCCAGCAGCCAATCAACCGATAAGGCCGATGGCGGGCACTCCTCGAACGGGTCAGGAACCGACAATGCCAATGGCACGGGCGGAGTAGGCGGCACTGACGGCGCTGATGGAAACGGCCAAGACACCGTCACCGATAATCCTCTGAAAATAGTGGAATCCGGCTGGTCGGCGGACCAGCAAGGGTATGTCCACTACGCTTTCGCCCTGCGCAACACCAGTAAGACCCAGCAGGTGCAGTATCCGCAGATTACCATTACGGGGCGGGCCAAAGACGGTTCCATCGTGTTCTCGCAGACGCAAGCACTGAATATGGCATTCCCGAATCAGACTGTATATAACGCCGGCCAAGCGGGCGAGGGCACGGCCCCGGCCACCGTAGATTTCGTTGTGCTTAGCCCTGATACGTACAACGTCACCGAGGCTCAAGGAACCGCTACCTTCCCCATCAGCGGAACATCCAAAATAGACAACAGGGACGGCGGCACGACGTTCAATGGCGAGGTCCGCGCCACAACAGACGGATTCAAGCCATCCGATGGGCAGCAAATCAAGATTTCCCTAGTACTGCGCAACGCACAGAACGCAATCATCTATGGAGATATCACATTCGTGGATTGGCCGGGCAATGGCCGATCCGCACCATTCTCGATCACCGTCTACGATCTACCGAAGTATGCATCTTACGATCTGTATGCGCAAATAGGGTAGTTGACTTTGCGCCTGCGAGGTGGCTGTCAGGCGACTGTCAGGCTTGTGTCCGAGTCACCTGTGCACTGGTGTTGTGGCGCGCCTGGCCGAACAGATAGATGCCGATGGGCAGAGTCAGCACACCGCCGATGATGAACACCAGCGAAATCGGGATCACGTCGGCCAACGGCGCGAAGATCAACATACCCAGCGGCATGCTGAGTGTGCTCATGGTGGTGTCAAGGCCGAATACACGGCCCACCATCTTCTCATCGGCCTCGGTCTGGATGATGGTGCGCATCGGGCCCATGCAGATGGCCGAAGCCAAACCGTTCACCACATCAATCAGCAAATACGCCAGCAGATTGTGAACCACGCCAAGACCAACGACGGAGACGCCCACCAGAGTGATGCCGAAGGCGACCACGCGCATGTTGTTGCGGATGAGCTTGGCACCGATGGTAGACATCAGCGCGCCGCCGAGCAGCATACCGATGCTCCATCCCAGCTCGTTGGCGGCGAGTTTATCGGAGGCGGTGGTCAGGTTGATGAATCCGAGATTCAAATCGATGCCCTCATATTCGCGGGTCATGAGCAACAGCGTAAGGTTCATCGGCGCCACGGCCACGAAGCACACCAAGGTGTCACCGAGCACCACGTTGCGCAGGTTCGCCCGGCGCCATGTGTAGCTGAAGCCATCTTTCAAGTCAGCAAACACACGACGGACGCCGGCAATCAGCGAACGATCAGCATTGGCATCCGACATCGGTTCGAGTGCGGGTTGCCCGCTATTCTCCGCTTCAGCCATACGCCTCGCAACATGTTCCGCGCTCTTCTTCGGCGCTTTGATCAACGCCACAAAGCCGACGCCGATAATGGCCGTGGTCACATCGACTAACAGAATCGACCACAGCGGCACTGTGTTGATAAGCACAGCAGCCACCGCAGGTGCCACAATCATATTCGCCGAATTAATCACGCCGTATATTGAGTTGACGCGCAATAGTTTGCCCGAGGGAACAACATCCGGTATGAACGACTGCACAGCGGGCGTCTGCACACCGCCGCCCGCCGAACGAATGAACAGCACCACGAAAATCATGGTCAGACTCACCCATCCCATCGCGAAGCTCAGCGACAGCACGACGGTGACCACAGCAATCACCATATCCGGCAGCATAATCAGCAACTTGCGACTGTGACGGTCGGCCCAGGAGCCGCCGAAAATCGAGACGATCGCCTGCGGCACCACGCCAAACAACGTGGCCAGCAGCATACCCATGCCGCTGTTCGTCTGCAGCACGATCCACCACCAGATGGCATATTGCACGATGTTGGAGCCCAGCAGTGAGAACGCCTGGCCAGTGAGTAGAAGAACTACACGGCGGATCCACGCACGCTCGGATTCCTCATTGGCCACTGCTGCGGCATAGGCGGCACCGGGTTTGTTCGCGCTATGGACCGATGCGCGCGCATTCACATTGTCATCGTCGGAAACCTCGGGTGTTTCGCGCACAGTTGGTTCAGTTGTTTTTTGACTAGAAGACATACGAGTGTTCTCAATTCTTCAATTCCACTACAAAGGTCACATCACGGCATACGCACGCCGACGCGCGTATGCGTGCACGACTCCAGCAACGAGCCGTACCCGCCG
>OBXD01000291.1_pt1 | contig 36313 bp, 27 predicted proteins | sample 1495381 | NCBI WGS metagenome assembly OBXD01 (sample SAMEA2580144, study PRJEB22360) | human gut metagenome | biome: human gut; feature: human-associated habitat; material: faeces | place: Denmark | collected 2008/2010 | reverse complement strand
CTTACATCGTCTATGAGGTAATGCGTGAGAATGGTGCCTACTGTGTAGTGGCTGCCAAGTCGCAAGGAAGAGTGGCTTTCCGTTTTGTAGATGCTTCGTTTGAGAGGGATTGGTTTATCAATGAACATAATGAGGTGTATCCGGAGTGGGGGCGTATCCGTGAACGCATCGGTGGAAAACGCCAGATTACCTCGCAAATCACCGTTTACGAAATGTATCGTGATATTATCTTCGGCAACAACCGTAAGCAGGACATGACTCCTTACCGGAAATTCGCCATCGTGGAAAGTGCCAAGTACCAGAATATTCCGCGTACCATACAGAATGTCTTCCTCAACTCTAAACTGGATGCCGATTTTATAAAAGATACCATTATCCGTTCCATGACTGATGAAGAGGTTTTTGTTGACTTGAGTTTTTATCGAAGCCAGATAAAAGAGTTTGAGCAGGAATATAATGACGTGATGCTCTGGTTTACTAGAAACAAGAATGGTGAGATTCCTGTGCGGAAGATAGCGGATAAGGTGATAAATTCGTATCGTGACTTGATTTATTCCCATAAACAGATAGATGAGGAACGTGCCGAGTTGAACTATGCAGAGAAACGGGCGTTGCAGGAAATCCCTCATATCAGAGAGAAGATAAACAAAACGGAGACTGAACGTGAACGGGCTATTCGGCTGATTGATGAATTGAGAGAGAAATATAATAAGGAAAGAGATGCTCTCATTAGTGGTATGGGCGGTGTTGAAACGCTGTTGAAACAGGTGCGTGAGAAACGGCTGTATTATGAACAAATCAATATAGAGGAAATCATAAAGCGGGTGGCACAGGAGGAATTGCAAAACGGAGAACTGGTACGCATTTCGACTATGAAGGAAGAACTGACACGGGCTTATCAGGATGTGTTGTCTAAATACGGCTCGTTGTTTAAGAATTTGGATGTTGATTTGAGTTTGTTCGAAAACAGCAGACGGGCTCAGATTCTTGAAAAAAGATCATCAGTTGCCGGACGTCAGGAGAAAGCTATGGCGCAGTCTCGTTCCGAAGAGGATAAAGTGCGAACGGCATCTGAGGAAAAGCTGCAAATGGTGGAGCAACGATTGGTACAACTGCGTGGCGAGGAGATGCAGATGAAATTGAGGCAGCAAAAAGCGCTTCATGAAGAACACTATAAGAAAGAAATTTCAGATTGTGAAACTGGCATTGATGAATTGCGCAGAAGGGATAAGGAACTGGATTTGCAGATACGCCGGCAGCAAATGGATATTGGTCAACAGAGGAATGAATGTGAGCTAAAACGCAAAGAACTGGAGATGGCGGCTCAGAGGAGTATGGATGTAGTACGTAGGGAAAAGGCGGATGTTGAAGAACAGTTGCGGGTACTAGATGCATTGATAGAGAAGCGGAAAGGTTCTTTTTGCGATTGGTTGGAACAGCATAATCCCGGCTGGCAAGAAACGATAGGTAAAGTGGCGGATGAGGAGTCAGTGCTATACAGTCATGAATTGAATCCCCGTTTGGCGGATGATGCTGGAACTCTGTTCGGTGTTTCATTGAACTTGTCGGCCATTGACCGGAGCATACGTACTCCCGAAGAGATAAAACAGGAACGGGCAGCGAAGCAGGTAGTTTATCAGGATTATTGCAATCAACTGACACGGTTGGCGGAGGAATTGAGTGAAAATATAAGTCGCCTGGAGAAGAAGTATTCCAAACAAATTAGGGAGATGGTAGAGCAACAGCATCTGCTGGAAGCTGAGCGAGGGCAAATTCCTTATAAGCTAAAGAATCTGCGAGCGGATCATGCCACTTGGAAAACGAAGGAAGAAGAGTGGAAAAAAGTACGGATGGAAGAATTTCAGGCTGGTCTGAATGAAATAGCCCATCGGTTCTATCTGGTGGATGAAGAGAAAAAGAAATATCTGCTGGAGCGTGAGAAACAGTTGAAGGCTTGTCAGAAGAGCTATAAAGATACCAAAATAGAGCTTCAGCTTGAACTGGACCGTTATGTTGACGAGGTTCAGCGGGAGATTGATCGTCATAAGCAATTGATTGAAGAACAGAAAAGAGAACTCCGGCAGGCACAGGATGCTGAACTGAATGGCAAGGGAGCTGATATGGCAACCATTCGTAAATATGATGAGAGATTGGCGGAGATCAGGGAAGAGCTGAAGTATATCAGCGAGCATCGCAATCAGGTAGCTTATTATGAAAAGGATAAGCAAGAACTCTTTGATAAAGAATCTGCCATGCGTAGTCGGAAGAAAGAATATGAGGCCAAACTTTCGGCTTTGGATGAGCGGTTTGCACTGCGACGGGAGAAACTGCAAAATGGACTGAAAGAAATAAATAGTGCTTTGGAAAAACTAAAGCTGGAATTGCAGATATTAGAAAGCGGATTAACGGAAGCAGATGCTTTTTTGAATGATGAAACTTTTTGTCCGGCCGGAGCGATGGAAGTAGGAGAGAAATCTACCAGAAAAAACTGTGATACTCTTGTGAAGGAACTTAAGTCGCTCATAGTCTCTTTTATCAGAAAGACGGAAGATTTCAAGAAAGCCGTGATGCAATTCAAAGGTTATTTTTCTGCGAAGAATACATTCCATTTCCGTACAGAACTGATTGGCGAACAGGATTACTATGACTTTGCTTCGAACTTATGCGAGTTTGTAGATAATGATAAAATTTCTGATTATCAGAAGCATATCAGTGGACGATACACTGATATTATCCGGCGTATATCGAAGGAGGTGGGAGACTTGACCCGAAATGAGAGTGAGATTCGTAAAACCATTGGTGATATCAACGATGATTTTATAGAGCGGAACTTTGCCGGGGTGATAAAGGAAATATCCCTCCGTCCCTTGCCGAGCAGTGACAAACTGATGCAGCTGCTATTGGAGATAAAGAAATTCAGCGATGAGAACCAGCATAATATGGGAGAAGCGGATTTATTTTCGCAGGCTTCCCGTGAAGATGTTAATGCAACGGCAGTGCGTTATTTGTTGTCTTTCATGAAGCATTTATTGGACGATCCGGGCAGAAAACAATTAGTTTTGGCGGACACTTTTAAACTGGAGTTTCGGGTTAAGGAGAATGATAATGATACGGGATGGGTAGAAAAGATTGCCAACGTAGGTTCTGATGGGACGGATATTCTGGTGAAGGCTATGGTAAATATTATGCTTATCAATGTGTTCAAAGAAAAGGCATCCCGTAAATTCGGTGACTTCAAGATACACTGCATGATGGATGAGATAGGCAAATTGCATCCCAACAATGTGAAAGGAATTCTGGACTTTGCCAATTGCCGAAATATCCTGTTAGTGAACAGTTCGCCTACTACATATAATGTGGAGGATTATAAATATACTTATTTATTGAATAAAGATGGGCATTCTAATACGCAGGTGGTGCCTTTGCTAAAATATAGTAAGGCATGAGAAATGGAAAAGGATATATTATGACTGTGGCTGCGGCACGTAAAGTTGCACGGATGTTGAACGGTGAATCTGTGGGTTATTCTTCGTTTCCTGTATCATTGGCAGAAGAACTATTGGCAGAAGGTGTTTTGGTGCAAAGTTCTTATGGAAGGCGTGGCAGTTATCGGATATGTGATGTGGAAGGATGTCGCACTTTTTTAGCCCAGCGTTATTCCATAAGCGGGAGTTTGGAGGAGTGGATTGAGATGATGTCTCGTCAGGGAGCAGTGTCGCGTGCGGAGCAGGTGGCTATGGCAGGCAATTCTAAAGCTCGGAAAACCCGTGGGTTTAAGGGGTTTCTTGTTAATAGTTATATCCCGATAGAAGCAACTTTGCATGAAGAGCCTTTTGTGATTTATCCGGCGGAAGGTACTTCTGTATTTATAGAAGATTATGAGCACTTTCGAATTTCCGATGATGTGGTTGTGATAGGAATGGAAAATGGAGAGAATTTTCAACGGATTCGTGGGCAACAATACTTATTTGGGGGCTTGAAAGTTCTTTTTGTATCCCGTTACCCTCAATCAACGGATTTGCGTACTTGGTTGCAGATGAGCCCTAATCGTTATATCCATTTTGGTGACTTTGACTTGGCGGGGATTGAGATCTATCAAAGAGAGTTTTACGTTTTTCTGAGAGAACGCTCTGAGTTTTTTATTCCGGCAGATGTAGAGGAACGGCTGAAGAATGGTAACCGTAGGCTTTATGACATGCAGTATGCCCGTTATAAATTTATGGATATTATGGATGAACGCTTGTTGCCTCTTGTTGAGATGATCCATAGATATGGGAAGGGGTATGAACAAGAGGGATATATAATCGGGTAACGAGAGATGGCTGATTTTGATAATAACAATAACTAGAATCAATATTTTATGATAACAATATCTAATTTTGAAAAGTATGTTCTTCCTCAGATTTTGATGCGTGGTGAAGACTATTATGAATCTGATGCTGTGTTGGAAATAGAAGAGGAATCTCCGGGTGAATGGATTGCAACGGTTTGCGGTACGGAGAATTATGAGGTAACTGTATCGATGGAAGGGAATGAGATTATTGCTTGGGAGTGTGATTGTCCTTACGATGGAAACATTTGTAAACATGTGGTGGCTACGCTTCTGGCAATTCGTGACAGTCGAGGCAAAGCCGGTCGTTTCTTGTCAGCTAAGGAAGCAAATACACAGTTGGGGTTGTTGGGAAAGAATATGCCCCAAACTGTGAAGGATAAAGAAGTAGAACAAATCCTTTTGTTTGCGGAATCGGACAAGTTGTCCGATTTTATTCAGAAATACGCTTCTTCACATTCTGATTTTAAGTCCGCTTTGTTAGAGACTTTTTTACCAAAGAGACCGGCGAAAAAGGTGGATTATCGAAATGAAATAGAGAGTTGCTTTCATTCTTCATATAGAAAGTACTTTAAGAAAGGACGATATTATGAACCTGAGTTAGACTGGAATGAGGTATCTGATAAAGTAGATGGATATTTGGCTAAAGCCACTCTGTTGTTTCAACGGGAGGCTTTAGAAGAGGTGGCGACAATTGCTCTTCAAGTACTTCGCTCTATAGGGGGGAATTATATTGACGAAGACTTTCTATATAATGATGGTGATATTGATTTTGGTATCACTTGTGGAGATGCCGGAGATTTATTACTCAAAGTAGTTCAGCATTCGGGTGCATCACAGGCATTGAAAAAGAATGTATTGAATGAAATTATCCAAATATCCAAACTGGCAACATATCGTGAATATGAAATTTTCGATATGGATGAATTGGTGCAACAGATTATGCTTTCAGTGCAATCTAAAGAGGAGGCTTTGTTGAGTGTGAATCAGCTTATAAAGGAGAGGGCAGAACGTTGGGACCTCTATAAGTTAGTGCTTCGGAAAATAGAAATATTGAAAGAATTGGGTAAGACAACTGAGGTTGAAGCCACTATATCTGAATTTCTTTATTTACCTGAAATAAGACGACAGGAAGTTGAAAAGCTACTGGATGAGAAATGTTATGAGAAGGCTATCAGTATGCTGAATGAAGGAATAGTGATAGCTGAAAGAGGAGGAAGTCTTGGCACATTAAGAGAATGGCAGGAACAGTTGCTTTCCATTTATGAAGAAGTGCATAATGTCGCCAAGGTCATTGAAATGTGCCGGTTATTGTTTATTCATACGAATGGAAGTTTGGATTATTACCATAAGCTTAAGTCGTTGATATCTTCCACGGATTGGAAGGAGTATTTGAGCACATTGATGCAAGAAACGACTTTCTACGATTACTGGGGGAGTGGAAATAATAAAGCAGATATTTATATAGAAGAAAAAGAGTATGATAAATTATTTAGCTTTTTGTCTGCTGTGAAATACAGGCGTTTAGACGCTTTAGTGCAGTATGCTTCCCATCTGAATGCCACCCATTCTTCTCAAATACTTTCTTTGTTTACGGATGATCTTCGTGTTTATGCGGAGAAAAATCTGGGACGGAATCATTATGAATATATAGCCAGGGTGTTACGGGGTATGCGGAAATTGAATGGCGGGAAGGAGGCTGTGAAACAATTGGTGGAAGAATTCAGGGTTTTGTATAAACGTCGTCCAGCGCTGATGCAGGAATTGGGGGAGTTCTAGCCATATCTTATTTACCTGTTATCTTTTATTCGAACTTGTCGGAAATGAAAGCAGACTATCTACTAAACGACAGTCTGCTTTATCTTCTTTATAGAGTCTTCATTTGGTATTTGTTCCTGCTCTAACCGAAAATTGTTTTCTTGCCGCAAGAAACGATATAGATTATACTCTTCCAAAGTTTATTGAGGTAATGTTTGCAATAAAGCCGGTATTCCCTCTTTTACTAAGTGTCGGTAAGTATGGAATGTCGCCCAATCCATCATCAGTGCAATTCCGGATGGGTAATAGCTGCGGAACTGGTTGAGAATTTGCAGCCCTTGCGCATCTAAATCTCCCCAGTAATAGTTTTGTACATGGGCCATCTAAGATAGCATTAATAGGCCCATCTTCTTTATTATCTATTTCAATATCCGTACTTGTCAATACTTTATTCTTTGAATTATATCCATACACTTTCCCTTGTTGAGGGTTCAGAATCAGTATCTCTTTAGAATTAATATCAAAAACTTCAGGAAGCAAGTCCGATCAAATCTGCATAAATTCTTTATTCTTTTCGTTTACCTTCGTTTCAATAAAGGTATTAAATTTAGAAGTCTTGTCATTGGCTCGTATATTTCCTCCGGCACCTTTATATATGACATCTTCTTTTTTTAAGTCATAATCAAGAAAATTATTTTTAGGAATCAATATTGTTCCTTGTTTTTCAATTAAAACGTAGTATACAAAAATGCTTTATTTTGCACTGCTGATAGTGCAGTCTTTCTTCACTTTTGCACTGTAAATAGTGCAAATTTGTTGTAGATGCTTGCTAACAAAAATAAGTAAAACGGGCATGTTTTTATGTCAACTTCTGTGTTTTTACATCGAAATAAAGATCTCTTCCTTTTTTCAAATACTTGGCTATATAATCTTCTCTCAAAATAGGGTATTTAATTTTGTTTAATGGAAAAAGATAGATGTCTTGAGGTTGTTCTCCGGTACCTCCCACACCCAATGCAAAAAACACGGTGATATTTCGTTCCTCTTGAAATCTTCGATAGTGATTCAGTTGCTGTTCCGTAGCAATGCGGGTGTATCCATTGAAGAAGTTCATTCTCCATTTACATTCGATGGCAAATTTAACGTCCAATTTGTCAAGGTTGACTTTTACAGTAATATCAGGGTTGCAATTTGCTTCACAGAACCTTCCATCTATAAATTTGTCTCCAGTCCACTCTTGCAAAGTATAATATTGAGGATTAAGCATCTTTACAATACATTTTTCAAAATCAATGCCATTTTTTCGTTTCCAATTAATTACTTCTGTTTCAGATTGTACACATTCTAATTCGGCTTCAATAGATTGAAATAAATCTTCTGCTTCTTTGTCTGTCAATTGAAAATAGGAACGGAACAGTTCTTTTTCATTTTCCGTTAGAATACCGTCAGCCATTGCCATTTGCTTCAGTATTTCCAGATCGTGATTGTGCTGTATCATATTTACTTTAATAATTTGAAATCAATTTGATAACGATAAAATTCGATGTTATGGGTTACAGCTAAGGCACGCTTAAGGCGTGCATCAGCTTCAAGTCCTATAATTACTCCTTTTACTACTTGGTTTGCTTCGGCTAATTCTTCTTTCACATATCCCATATACCGTTGAATCTGGCCAACCACTACATCAGATGCTCGTCCTTTTTTAAGTTCAATTACCAGTAATGTTCTTTTGTCTTTGCTGATTGCCAGGATATCAATGGGACCTGTGTCACTTGGATATTGTTTTCCAACTAACTCACCGTCTACTTCATAAATGTTGTATTTAGCACCTAGTGGAGTGTTTTTCCAATTTTTAATTAGAAAATCTTCCAAATGCTTCTCCATTGCAAATTCGATAAGATCTTCTACTTCAGGGTTTCCACAAACAATGTTGTCCGAATGTACATTGATGAGTGCTTCTATTTCTGTTGCATATTTAGTAATATTGCAACATGTACCGACGGAACCGGAAGAATTACGTAACTCAACACTCATATCAGAGCGGGATATTTTTTGTGATTGCCATTTTATTCTTCGGCGGTGTGGTAGTGTAGAATTAGGTACATAGTAATATCCACCTGTAATTTGTCCAACATAATATTGCCCATTACCATCGGGACTGATTACAACATCATCTATTTGCAGCCCTTTGCATATAGTCCATAACATACTACAAGATAATCCAGCAGCCACTTTACTTTTGTCTGGATTGGCCTCCATGAAAACGGGTATGTATCGTTTATTAAACTCTCTCCAATTTTCCGGTAATGCGGCAGATAAATCCTCATATATATTGAAATCTACGCCTATATATCCGTCCCTTACGCACTCTTCGACATACATTCCACCTCTGCCGAGCATTATTCTATTGTATTGTTTCATAATATTTTCTATAGTAGTTAAACGAATAAATGATGGCAATTTATAAAAAAAATATTATGTGACAAAGAGTGGAGATAAAAATGTTCTTTGTGTTTCATATTAGATTTACTTGTATCTATTGAAAGTAACTGAATTAGCATGTAAATTCTATTTGTAAGTAGGTAAAACAATCAATCTATTATCTATTTATTCTATAGGACTTTCTGTTATTATTCCTTGTATTAGAACTGAAATATTTTTATAAATAATAATTTATATAATTTCAACCTTAACCTTGACTTTAAATACATTGGCTATACGTTCTATATCACGTTTTTTAGTTAATGTATTGCTACACGTCATTAAATACCAACCATTGCCAACTGCCTTTTGTGAACTTTTGTATTTTTTATCAAGTGTATTGGAGATCAAAGGTACTTTATTTTGTTTCAGACCTAAGGAACGTACACGTTCAGCGCCTATTTCCATCACGAATTTACGGAAGGTTTCAGATGCTTGCGACTCTTGAATAACATTGCCATTGGCAAAAGTAATCTTCAATCGTGTGGCGGCAGATATTTTTCCTTTGGGTCCCGTCTTGCCGATCTCCTTATGCTCAACTTGAGGGTCAGGAAGGATTTCTTTGGCATCAGTAATATCAGCTGTAAAATTGCGTTTGCGTGATAGATGTACACTGATAGGAATTCCCGGTACATAATCAACTACAAGTACCAATTCACGTTGTACTTGCTTTAATGCGGGTGCAATTGTTTCTGTTACAATCGGAAGAATTTCTTTCTTAATGATATTTTCTTCCAAATCACTCACTTGCTTTTCAAGGTCTTCATTCAATGAAAGGCCTTCTTTACGCAATGTTTCCATTGCTTTGTATAGATCGCTTAATCGGGACATGATTATATGACATTATAATTGTTATTTTTTTCATTGACTATAAGAGGCTCAAATAATTGGCGTAACATGCTAAACGATGTACATTCTTTTAAAGTTAATGTAGAATTACCCCACCAACCTTCAATATAACGCTTAGTGTATCCTTCAATACTTCTGCGTGGAAATTCTGAAATTAAAGTATCCAATAATGATCGATGAATATTTAGGTGATAGTTTGTTTCTTGGACAAATGGTTCCCATTTTTTTACTAAAATATTTTTATCTGCAATATCTACTATTTCTATTTGATCAAGTTTGCGGAATGTTTTAGAGAAAGCCTTTAACATCACATCCTTTGCGTCTAAATCACTATCAGGAGCACTATATCCCCAAATGGTTACGATACAAGCATTCTGTAAAAAGTAGTCTAATACTTTCCATTGGCCTTGGAGAAATATATCCTGTGAATAGTCTTTATTCTTGGTAGGAAACATGAGCCGAGGCATCTTATATTCTTTACCACATTCTGGACATATTTTATTATGAAGAGGTGCAAAGCGTCTACAATCCTCACATAGACCTACTTCTACACAATTATGCAGGAATAGCATTTCTGGTAAATCAGATGTAATTTTATTCACTCGATTGTATGCTTGTATCAACAAAGGATCCCAGTTAAAAGTGGCTATACAATCTTTTTTGCGTAATGAAAGAATAAGATAGTCATAAAGCGTTGGAGAATCAGGAAGCTCCATTTGTTGATAATGAGATACAATGCCATTCTCAATTTTAGTGACGACATCGATATACTTAGGATTTTCTACTAATTCGGAATAGATTGCTTCAATGTTATTACTTTGTGTTTTCAGTATCACTTTTTTCAATAAATCGCTCAACCCGATTTCCTGTAGAAAGTTATCCATAACAGGACTTTGACGGCCATTTTTATCTCCATTGGGAATGGTGGCTTTTGTGGCACCTGCTCCCAATATAAATAAATGTGGTCGCTTTTTCATTGATTCTATTATTTCATGTTTGTTAGGACTTCTCATATTCTTTATTCGTTATAGGTACATTTAGGAATCTACAATCAAAATTTCATCGTAAATTAAGATAATAAATCAGTAAATAACTTTTCTCTTATGACTCTTTACACTGTTCTATGAGTTTTTCTATCCATGCCCTAAATCGGGTACATTTTTCCATTATTTTAGAAAAACCAATTTCTAATGCAATCAGGTTACCTTCCAATACTTTGTCATAATCTTCTTTAATAGCTAATATCCGTTTGGAAGGTGCGCCTTCCGGGGTTGTATTAATATCTTCCGGATTATCATAAGAATTGATGATTTGTTGGGCTTTCTCTTTTTGTATTTCATCAAAGAATGAATTAAATCCTTCATTTGAAGCAAAGAGTAAAGCTTCGAATTCATGTAATTGTATGTAGGGAATGAAACGTACATCTTTAATATCATCTTTTATACATCGCTCCATTTCTTCAACCTGTCCTATATGGCTGCTTTTCACACTCCATTTCTTGAAATCAATGAGACTTCGGATGAAATCTGATTGTTTTCTTCCTTGGTATAATATACGCTCTATTCCTCCTCTACTGAGAATATAGCTACCCAAACGTTGGTTTAACATAGCTTGAACCAGTTCAAAGAAAGAGATGAAATTACTTTTTCCTACACCATTGGAACCTATCAACACGTTCAGGCTGTTCAGTCTAATCTTTGCGTTGCGGATGGATTTATAGTTTTCTATGAAGATTTGTTCTATCATACTCAATGTTTTTATTTCACAAAGTTAGAAAAAGAAATTGTATAAGTGGTATGAGTGATGATGTTTTCTGCTGTATAAAGAAAATACAATTCTATTTTCTTTCCACCTTCTTCACCCACAAAAAATAGCTCTTCAGTAACGTCTCTTCCGGTATAAGTTCCATCATTCCGTGCTCTTCCAGATACAACTCCGTAGCCCTTGTAAACATCATCCCGTTTTTGAACTTGTTTCTGCGCAGGAAGCGGTAATAATCCATTCTCATTTCATAGTTGATTTCCTGTTCCAGGATTTTCACGGCTTCTTCTCCTAAATAATTGTAGGTTCGTGGATCTTTCCCTACACTGGGGCAGGGTAGGGAAAAGGTGATATTTCCCTGATCCCGCCATGACACACCTTTGGGGCGGGGAGTGGTGAGCTGTAGTAGGCAACTGTAAAGGTTCTGATTTTTTGTGAAACGGATGGCACCCTCTATGGTACAATGCGCGTATGCGCTTTGCAGGTAAGCCGCGAGATAGGGCTTTACCTGAATGGTAACTGTAATCATTTTGTATATTGTTTTGAAGTGAAAAATATTTCCATACGTTTGTGTTCCTGTGGCGGGGAGCGTTCCTCGGAGCAGTGGAAGAAGGTAGATGTGTTACTCCGGCAAACGATGGAAAATCAAATGATTACGGTATGTCGATGTTGCTCTACGACCAATAGGTCGTTTCTCTACGAGGAAGGGTGCTTTGCCCGTAGAGGAACGCGTGGCTCTTCTACGGGACTAAATCACCCGCCTCTGACCTTTGGTGCAAATATCTGTCAAATTAACATCTCTGGCAAAACTTGAAGGCGGTGGTTAAAGATAGTATTGTAATGAAACATTTGTCTTTAATGCCTGTTTGTGACGTAGTATATGCGCGTGCAATAACGTGCGAAAAAATGAATGAATATGAAGACAGTCTATTTAAACAATTTTATGAGTTCGGTGGTCACTGAACTTGAAAGAAACGGGCAGTACAGTACCGCCCATGTATGTGGTAGCGTGCTGCGGTCCGTGATGGCCTTTGATGGCGACGAGTTGCTCCTGTCCGGCATTACGCCCCTGTGGTTGAAGGCGTATGAGCATTACCTGCTCCATAAGGGCGAAAAAGGTCTGGAGTGGAATACAATCTCTACCTATATACGTATGCTTCGGGCGGTTTATAACCGGGCGGTAGTGCGTAAACTGGTGCCTTTCGTTCCTCATTTGTTCCGGGAAGTGTTCACAGGGCGCAAGGCAGACCATCGGCGGGTATTGGAACGGGATGATATGCGGCAATTACTGGCAGAAAAGGATTTGGATATTATCTCTCCCGGTATGGAGTGGGCACGCGCATGTTTGGAACTTATGTTTCGCTTTCATGGGATGCCTTTTGTTGATCTTGCCCATCTTCGGAAGTCCGATTTGAAGGATGGCTATCTGACCTTGCGCCGCAGAAAGACGGGGATGCCGCTTTCTGCGCGTGTGGATAGTCGAGTTATGCAGTTGTTGGAGCGCTACCGGAACTGGGACGACACTTCGCCTTATCTACTTTGTTTTCTGGATGGAAGTCTGGAAGGAATGGCTGCTTACAGGGATTACTTGCGGATATTACGCTTGCTTAACAGTAAACTGCGTGCGCTTGCTCTGTGGAGGAAAGTACGGGGTAAAGTGACATCGTACACGGCCCGACATACGTGGGCCACTGCGGGCAAGTACTGTCACATTCCCATTGAAATCATTTCCGAAGGGCTGGGACACGCTTCCGTAACTACTACCGAGGGGTATATGAAAGGCTTCGGAAACAGCCGGATGGAGCGGGCGAACAAGGTTATAATGAATTACATATTTAAGGGATAAACTAATACGATTTATGAATAGTAAATAGTTGATATATAGTATAATGTGAAGAATTTACCTTGTAGGTAACGGAAATGCTATTATGGCGCAAAAGTAGATAACATATTTCTAACTTCCAAGAGAAAGATGTTTTATTTGCCTGCTTACATGGATTTATTGACCGATGATTTATATTAGAAAACAAATACAACAGATTCTACAAGTTTCTCTTTCGACGCATAAAGCGAATCGGTAATTCTTCGCCTTGCCCCGTGCAAATCTGCATACTGCTCCCCTTACCCGTTTCCGAAAGCCGGAGACGGGGAAAGAATATTGTACGCTATGAGCCGTATGTACGTATAAATTCTTATATATATCGAACCTTTATGAGCTTTGTTTCTTATCGTATCTGTGTGTATCCGTTACCTACAAGGTAATGACAGTGCATATAGTGAATAAAACCGAACAAATATCATGATAACACCCAAAACCCAGGCTGCCATCGCAGTACTCAACGACATCTATGCGGGAGGAGACACAGCCCGCACGGACGCCTGCCACCTTACGGAGCAAGACATGGATACCCTGCTTTCAAAGCTTTCAAGTGCCGGACTCATCAAACTCTCCGGCAAGGGGGATCCCCGTGATACACAGTCGTACATTCCTGCGCGTAATTCTTCCGATGTCTCCCTTCTCGATATCCTCGAAGCCACGGGCGAGCATCTGAACTGCAACCATCCCACTACTGAAGAATTTTACCTGCGCTACGGCAGGGCTGCGCAGAAACTCGGGATAGTGAACTATATCACCAGGGAATACCTGCATGGGATAAAGCTGTTTGAGTTGTAAACGTAATCCGGGAAGTCATTTGAAAAGAAACACTTTCATATTATTCCTGCTCCTGCTGCTGTTCCGCCTTGCGGACCTGCATTCCCAGACCCTTGCCGTGAAGAGCGACCTGCTGACCGGAGCGCTCTCCTCGCCCAATCTTTCCGTGGAGGTTAAACTCTCCGACCGGTTCACGCTGGAAGCCGGTTTCCACTATAATCCTTTCCCAGCGGGTGGAGACAAGCGTTGGAAACACTGGTTCGTACAGCCGGAACTGCGCTACTGGATGTGCCAGCCCTTCGGCGGACACTTCTTCGGCGCGCACCTGATGTATGGGGTATATAATGCAGGCGACATGAAACTTCCTTTGGGACTCTTCAAGGGCGTCCGTTCTTCAAGGTATGAGGGCGACTTTCTGGGGCTGGGGGTATCGTCCGGCTACCACTTCATCCTCTCGCCCCGTTGGAGCATTGAGACAAGCCTCGGCGTTGGATTTCTGCATATCGGCTACGAGCGCTACCGCTGCCTGCATTGCGGTGAGCAGACCGGGGGCGGGTATAAAAACTTCATTGCCCCGACCCGGGCCGCGGTATCGCTGGTATACTTGATAAATTGAGAGTTGGGAAATGAAAATTGAAAGCAGTTTATAGTTAGTAATTTGTAATTAAACATAGAGCATGAAAAATTTAATCCGTATTCCTCTGACATTGGCACTTTTGTTCGCCACATGCGGTTTCTGTCCGGGACAGGAGTTCTACCGGGGAGAATTGTTTGTCACCGGACAGCATTTTTCACAGACTGACGGACATCTGACCGTGGAACTTTCCGTAGACTTCGAAAACCTGCAAATGCCTTCTGATGAATCCCTGACCGTGACTCCCGTACTCAAAAGTGGCGAATACGAGCAGGAACTTCCCTCCGTACTCATCAACGGTGCGGAGAAACAGAAAGTGTATCAGCGTTCACAGGCATTGTCTGCGGGCAAACGTAACGGCAAGGTGCGCACTTCGCCCATCCCGGCAGTCGTGATTCGTGACGACCTTGCGGTCTCCCGCGCGTTTACTTATAAGGTGTCGGTCCCTTACGAGGAGTGGATGGAGTGGGCCGTCCTCCTGCTGCGTTCGCAGGAATGCGCCTGCCACGGGCGGAAAGGGGATATCTACGAGGATAAGATAGCGGACGGCATCCGCCTTCCGAAAATGAGGACATCACCTTTGGATGCGGATACCGATGCCGGTTTCCTTTCATTGGTGAACTTTATCCAGCCCGCACCGGACAGGGATACGCTACATTGCATAACAGGATTCATCCCGTACTTTGAACCGGAATCGGAGCGGAAGGACGGTAAGCAACTGGGCGAACTCTCCGAAGAAAAGCAGAACTTTGAAATCTACTACCGTCTTCGTAACGCCCTTCGTGACGTGCGCCGGGAGACGGGCGCGGAACTGTCGAAAGTCAGTGTGACGGGCTATGGCGCCCCCGTGGGTAACCTGAAGAAGAACGAGGCCAACGCCCTGATACGTGCGCTTAAACTGAAGGAATACCTGCGTGAAAACCGCTTGGCCGGAAGAACCCTGCTGGAAGTGAACTGGATTTCCGAAGACTGGGACTCCATCACCAGTCTGGTGAGGGAAAGTGATATGATGCTCAGGGATACCACCCTCGACCTTATTGATAATGTGGAGGTCGCCAAAGGCCGCGAACGCATGCTGATGTCGCTTGCCGACGGCAAGCCTTACAAGTATCTTGTGGAGAAGGTCTTCCCGGCAGTGATGCGCGTGGGCTACCGGATAGAATACACGCGCAAGCCCCTGGACGCTGCCGAAAGCCTCCAACTGTTGCGCAGCGGACGGCAGCGTGCCCTTCGTTTGAATGAGTTCTTCGCTGTGGCCGACAGCTATCCGGCAGGTTCCACCGAATACAATGACGTGCTTGACCTTGCGGCCAGGCTTTTCCCGGACAGCCCGGAGGCCAATATCAACGCCGCGGCGGTGGCCCTGAGCAAAAAGGAACTTTCCAAAGCGCGCGGGTATCTGGAACGTTTCGCCACCCTCCCGATAGCCTATAATAACATGGGCATCCTCTGCCTACTCGAAGGCAACTGTGACAAGGCAGAGGTGTATCTTACGATGGCGGCGGCCGCCGGAGTGGAACAGGCGGTTAAGGCGTTGGGGAAATTAAAAATTAAAAAATGAGCACTGCGGATTGGAAAATTAGAGAATAACCATAAACAGTATAATATATGAAAATTAGTAACTACCTATGGGCGGTGCTGGCAACAGCAACCCTTTCACTGACCGCATGCGGCAGCGATGAAAACGAGAATGTAATTCAGCCGAAGGAAAAGACCGCGAAACTTGAACTGACCTTGGTGGGCACACCGGCGGACAGCCGTGCTACGGGGACTCTGCCTACCACGGATGAATCCCAGATCAACCGCCTGACGGTGGCTGTATTCACCGAGGCGTCCGGTAACCCCGTCAATGCCCTGCGGGAATTCACGGGGGAGGACATCGAAGCAGCAAGTGGTACCGGAAAGAAGATTACGATGCTTTGCGAACCCGGCAACGGACAGATGATCTATGTGGTAGCCAATGCTTCTACAGGACTTTTTGCGGGAGTGACCAACCTTGCTGGCTTCAAAGCCAAGTTGATGCTGCTCTCAGAAACGACCAAGGCTGCGGGAGCCGATGACGCGACGGATATACAAAAGGCCAATAACCTGCCGATGCTGGGAAGCGCTACCGGAAAGGATTTCACTGCAGGAACGAAAACCGAGGCGAACATAGCCCTGTCCCGCCTTGTGGCGAGGGTATCTATCAGCAGCATCAAGACGGCTTTCGATCCGGTGGGACGGTTTAAGGATGCGACATTCAAGGTGGATGCGATTTACCTGAAGAATGCCAACAGTTCCGTCAATGCGGACAAGGCGGGTAGTGTTCTTGTTCATGGGGGTGACGGGAGCACTGGTACAAAAAAGTACCTGTACGCGACGGTGTCCGGTCATACAGCCAATACGGAACTTACTACCCCGTATTACTTCTACACATTTCCGAATGCTTCTACAAGTGAACCTACCAAACTCATCATTAAAGGGACGTTTGATGCGGATGGGGCCGGTGTTGTCAGTACTCCCATAGCCCGTTATTATCCTATCACTATTAACAAGAAACAGGCGAACACCACCATTGCGGGAGGGGCGGGTACGGACAAGGGCAGTATAGCCGCCAATACCCGGTACGTACTTACCGCCGTCATCAAGGGTGAAGGTGCCCCTGACGATAACACGGATATAGACCCCGCTACCCTGCAACTCACGATCACTGTCGCTGATTGGGCGCTGACCATCAACCAGAATGTGACCTTCGAGTGATTATTAATATGAGACTGATATGACATTATAAACCAATTCGTACCCAAGCTATGCGAGTTTCCGGAACATCCCCTGTCTTTCCGCTCTTTCTTCTTTTTCTCCTCTGTTGCGCCTCGTGTGTGCGTGAGGATATGGAAGATTGCGTCCGTTACGAACTGCATGTCCGTGCGGTGGACACCGATGGGAACGACCTAACCGAAAGCGGAGTCTTGCAGAAATCGGATATTTATCTTTTTAATGAGCAGGGGTTTGTCAGAATGATTTCCTCCGATGGCTTTTCCGACTTCTATTTTGGAGAGGACAAGGGCGAACGGCTCACGCTTGTAGCCTGGGGCAATCTGAAGGAGGATACCCTGATTACTACGGAGATAGCACCGGGCACGCCCCTGAAGGAGGCAAAACTTCAACTCAGGCAGCATGCCCACGGTACGCACATTCCGCTCACGGACCTGTTCTATTGCCGCAGGGAAATAGACGGGGCGGAGACCCGGGGTGTGGAAGGAACGGATATTACGGTTGTAATGGAACGTAAGGTGGCGGGTCTCAGCATACGCACGCGCTATCTTGCCGAGCGTTATCCTTACGGCGGTGAAGTGTACCGTTTCATCGTGCACTGTACCAGTACGGAAATGGATTTCACGGGTGAGGCCGCCGGAAACGGGGCCGGATATGAACCGGCTTCCGTTACCGACGCTAAGGGGGATGTCTATGCGCCGCCTTTCCATATCTTCCCAACCGGGGAGGGGAAGCCGTTGGAGATTGACATCTACCGGAAAGAGGAAAAATTGTTTACCATCACCGGGGACAATGAATTCCGCCCTTTGTATGCTCCTGTGGGCAAACAGACCAATATAGATATTGACTTCCGCTATGCGGAGGTCCGGGTCTTTGTGAGTGTGGTACCCTGGGGTACGGTCAGCCAGGATGTGGAAATGTAAGTAAGAATGCAATGATCAGGTTATTTGAATATAGAGTATACCGGACGACGGAGGAACCCGTACCGTTCTGCTGGAAAGTGCTTTTTGTGCTGTTCATGCTGGGCACGCTGCTGGCAATGGCGGCCGTGTGCGGTTCCTGCCAGCCGGAAGAGGAGGATATCGGAAATACGGGTGTGGGGGAAGGCCTGCCCGCTACCATCCGGCTGGAAGTGAGAGGTGAGGAACTGGTGAATATCGCTACCCGTGATATTAATGAAAGTGTGGTCAGTAATCTTCATATTCTGGTGTATAACAGTTCGGGAGAACTGATCGGTCAGAAATATCAGACAGGCAGCTCTACGGTTACCGTGAATACCCGTAGTGCTACCGGATGTACCATCTATGCCATTGCCAATACGGGTAAAGCCGACTTGTTCAAGGGATATGCCATACATAAGGAGTCATATCTGAAAAGTATGGTGTATAGTCTTACCAATTGGGACGACTTGGGTAAAGGTACTAATTTGCTAATGACCGGAAGCATGAAGAGTGTGAATATCAAGGCGGGAGCGCAGACTTTATCAACAAGATTGGCACTGACCCGCATGGTTGCACGAGTTGAGTTGAAAATCAAAGTGAAAGAGAGCAGTGGGATTACCATTACGGATTATTCCGTAAAGAACATCCCGGCATGTTCCTATTATGTAGCCCGCGCATCGGGAGATGCCGCACAGGCTGCTACTGCCGCACATTGGAAAGAAAGCGGGGTTATCGCTACGTCCGGAGCAACTTCGGTGAACAAGACTTTTTATATGTTTGAGAACCGTAGGGGGACTAAATCTATTTCCGCCCAGAAGGACAAAACGACCGCCAATGCACCAGCTAAGGCTACCTATGTGGTTATTCATGGTTTGGTGGGTGCTGTAACCGTAATGTGGACGGTATATCTTGGGGAAAACAACACAAGTGACTTCAATATCAAGCGGAACGGTAATTATACGTATAACATAACTCTAAACGACATTGCGGCAACAGATACAAGAGTTGTTGTCGATTTTACGGGGACAGAAGATTTGAGCAGTGCGGGTACGGCAAATTGTTATCTTGCGAAAGCTAATTCTTGGTATAAGTTTAAGGCAACAGTAAGAGGTAACGGCGCGGCGACTGCTGCTGGAATTTCTCCTACAGGAAGTGTTTTGGCGATGAATGCCCCTATAACCCCCAATATTGCAGAGTTGGTTTGGGAAACAGGCGGTCATGAGAAAATTATTCGGGTATTAATGCTAAAAGATGGCTATGTATACTTTAGAACCGGAGAAGTAGAGGAAGGGAATGCTGTAATTGCTGTTAAGAATACAGCAGGTATTATACTTTGGAGTTGGCATATTTGGGTGACAAATACTAATTTGCTGGAGTCTGCACAAACGTATAGAACTAATCCGAGATGGATGGATCCTACACTTTTCCGAAATGGGCTTGTATCGCGAACATTAACGATGATGGATCGTAATTTGGGAGCGGCAGTAGATGAAGCTTCTGATGCAAATACGGCTTCTCAGGCGTTTGGACTGTATTATCAATTTGGACGTAAAGACCCATTTCCCTCGGGAAAAATAGGTGGTGGAGTGGAATGTATAGAAATATATGACAAAGTCGGAAATTTGCTTCCTATGGCAACATTAAAAGGCAATACTTATCAAAAGACAGCTGCTCAGGTTCCGCATGCCTCAGTGGCAGAGAATATAGCCTATACGATAATGAATCCTTTGATATTTATAGTATATGCTGTTGGTGATGCTGATACCAGTGTTAATTGGCTTTATGGAGCCTCTCCGCTGAATAGCCCTCCAACTATATGGAGAAGTTCCAATAGATTGTGGGGTGGTGATTTGAATGACGATATGAGTGAGTATCCGCTTGGACTTGATTCTAAGTTTATTGGTAAGACTATTTATGATCCATGTCCGTATGGCTGGTGTCTGCCTCCGCAGGACACTTGGACGAATTTTACGACAACGGAGAATCCGTTGGGGGCAGGCACCGCTAAAGACTATGTTAGTTATTCTACAACGAATCCTCTTTATTATAACTCTCCGTCTAGTGAGAAACGAAATTATGACAGTTCCACTGTGATTTTCGGACGTCACTTCTATGTCTCAGAGATAGGAAAAGGTGAAATTGCTTTTTATCCGGCAGCCGGTTATCGATATGGAAAGGGGGGAGGAATAGAAAGTGTTGGTGATTTTTGTTGTGCATGGTCATTTGCTCCATATAGCGCCAGCTCTACATTTGGAGGTTATCTATATTCTGCTAAAATAGCGGTTTCTCCTAATGGTACTTCATGGAGAATGCATGGCTTTCCGGTGCGTTGTGTTAAAGAAACATCTTAGTGAGTAAATACGTTCAAGAGGATGACAGCAAAGATGTGGATGGGAATGTAGTTTTTGTATACTTTAACGAACCTTGCCTTACTATAGATAAGTAATTTAGACTTGCTGGAAAATCCAGTGTAAAATGCCCCCTAAAACCAAAGTGATTCTATCCCCTGAAAATATTCAATAATGCCCCCTTAAAAAGTCTTGACCGGTGGGGGCATTATTATTTTAACTTATTTTCCTTTGTACACCGCCATCTTACGTACGCTTTCTCCGGTTAACTTAATCCGGTGGGCTATGATACGATCCATGATGGCATCTGCTACGGTAGGATCTCCGATTGCATCATACCAATTGTCCGTCGGCAGTTGCGAGGTAATGATGATGGATTTGCGTCCATGCCGGTCCTCTATTATATCAAGTAATATGGGACGTTCCTTGGCATCAAGGTTCACAAGGAAGAGGTCATCCAAGATGAGTAGCGCGCTCCGTTCGATTCTCTTGAGTTCCGATTCCAGTGTGCCTCTTACCTTTGCCACCTTGAGCGTACCCATAAGTTTCGGGGCATTTGCATAGTATGTCCGTATACCCTTCTTGCAGGCTTCATACCCCATGGCTGTGGCAAGGAAGCTCTTTCCGGTTCCGGACGAACCTGTGATGAAGAGGTTCTGTCCCTGACGGATGAACTCCAGCGATGCAAGCCGTTACATCTGGTTACGGTCAAGGTCACGCGGGATTGCATAGTCTATCTGTTCGAGGCAGGCCTTGTATCGGAACGCCGCCCCGCGTATAAGGCGTTGGATGGCCGCATTGGCGCGGTAATCCCATTCCCTGGCAAGCAACATATGCAGGAAGGAGTCGATTGTCATTGTCTCGGCCATGGTAGAGGCCAGGCTTTCAGTGAAGGCAGAGGCCATGCCGTGGAGCTTCATGCGGTTCATCAGTTCAACCGTCAAGGTGTTGCGGTCTTTTTCGGCTGCTATCGGGGCTGTAAGATTATTTGTTTCCATTGTTGTTCTTATTTATTTTTTTTGACTTTACGAAGTAAGCCGCTCCGCGGATGTTTTTGTGGGTAGATGTTACTGGGACTCCATCATCAACATCATCTCTTGACAGGAAGTCTGCGTCATCTCCGCGTTCCAGGATTTGCCTTATTTCTTGATAACCGTATCGGCGCAACTGCGTGGCGCATGCGCTTGCCGCCATCAGGCGTTCCAGCCCGAAGGTCTTTTCCAACGCCATGATTCCTTTGCATGAGCGGAACGTGACAGGAGGGTACTTCTTGAGTTCCGCCACTTTATGCAGATACGGCAACAGGACGTTATCCGTCTGCCCGACCCGCTCGTAAATCTGTTCCAGGTCCTTCTCGTAACTTCCATACCGCCCGGGTAACCCATGGGCCTCCTTGGTTGTATAGGCATAGGGCGTGTCATCGCGCTGATGCGTGGTCACCAGACGTAGACCATGATATATTTCCAGCGTGTCAGCATCATAGACAATGTCGACACGTTTGCCTATATATTTTTTAGGCACACTGTAGTGATGAAGACTGAAGGTGACGTAGCTGTTCCGTATTATCGTTGCAGAGCGTCGTTCTTTCATCTGATGGCGTATGGCGGGAAGCGGGCGGAGGCAGTCGGATTCAATCTGCTCGAACTGTTCCCGTCTGGACAGGGGACGTCCACTCACCCTGTGTCCGTTAAAGGTCGAGAGCGATTCGAAGATGGCCGCATTCAGAGATTCCAGCGAGTTGAACACAAGCCCTTCGATGTCAGCATACACCGAGCGGTAAAGCAGTTTCACAGCATTTTCCACCAAGGCTTTGTCCTTGGGATGACGTACCCGTGCGGTTCTTCAAGGAATATGCGCCACGATATGGATATAAGCATATAGGCATAGAAAACAACCAGAGATTGAATGAGGTACTGATGTTGCCGCAAATGAGAAGTGCTAAGGAAGATAATCATGTGGTTGCTTTAACTGGCATTACAACATAATAGGCGGGGGCATGTCAAATCTACTGCCTGCTATTGTATGTTGGTAATAGCTGGTAGTAGAACAAACTTTCGTTAAACCAATACGTTCATTCTTTATTACCAAGAATTTAGGCTACCTTTGTATTTTATTAACTTATTTACCAAGCATTATGGGACTACTCAAACCGAATCAAGTTCTGAACAAAGCATATAGGCAGGTTGCGATTGAAACAGCAGATTTTGACCTGTTCAAAAATGCCCTTCGTACATTGAGGGACAATGTAGTGGATGGGCAAAGAGAAGAAACGCAGAAAGAACATTTACGTAATTTCCTCAGTGAAACGTTCTACAAGACGTATTACATGGCTCCCGAAGAGGATATTGATTTGGCTATCCGATTGGATAAAACTACCAAGTCCAATATAGGATTATTGGTTGAGGTAAAGAGCACCACTAACAAAGGTGAGATGATTTCTAATGACAATCTCAATCGTAAGGCTTTGCAGGAATTATTGCTATACTATCTCAAAGAACGTGTTAGTAAGAAGAACAATGATATTAAATATCTAATCGCTACCAATATTCATGAATTCTTTATTTTTGATGCCCATGAGTTTGAACGTAAATTCTATCAGAACAAACAACTACGTCGTGAGTTTCAAGATTTTGTGGATGGACGCAAGACCAGTAGCAAAACCGACTTCTTCTATACTGAAATTGCAACGACCTATATTGAGGAAGTGAAAGACAGCCTTGAATACACTTACTTCAACTTACAGGACTATCAACATCTGCTTGATAAAACAGATGGCAGCACTTCACGTAAGCTTATCGAACTTTATAAGATATTTAGCGACACACACCTCTTGAAGCTATCGTTCCAAAACGACAGCAACTCACTCAACCGTGGATTCTACACTGAGCTGTTACACATTATTGGCATTGAGGAGCGCAAAGAGAACAACAAAACCGTGATTGTACGCAAAGTTGTGGAACGGCGTGACGAGGCTTCATTGTTGGAGAATACCATTAACCAACTGGATGCAGAGGACTGTTTGCGCCACGTAAATGGTAGTCTATATGGGAACGATTATGAGGAACGGTTATTCAATGTTGCAATGGAACTGTGTATCACTTGGATGAATCGCATTCTTTTTCTGAAATTGTTGGAGGCTCAGATGTTGAAATACCACAATGGAGATGTTGCCTATAAATTTCTTTCAACAGACAAGATTCATGACTATGATGACCTCAACACACTCTTTTTCCAAGTGCTTGCACGTGACATGAGTCGCCGCACACAGTCTATTATGCATGATTTTGCTTACGTTCCCTATCTCAACAGTTCTCTTTTCGAGGTGACAGATTTGGAAAGTAAAACTATTAAGATAAACAGCCTTTCACAACGTACGGAACTTCCTGTCTTGACGAGTAGCGTATTGCGGAGTAAAAAACGCAATCTACAAGTCAACGTATTGCCTACCCTCCAATACTTGTTCGCTTTTCTCGATGCTTATAACTTTGCGAGCGAAGGTAGTGAAGAAGTGCAAGAAGAGGCTAAAACACTCATCAATGCCTCTGTTTTAGGTCTTATATTTGAGAAAATAAACGGTCACAAAGACGGTTCGGTATTTACACCGGGCTTTATCACTATGTTTATGTGCCGCGAAGCAATCACCAAGACCGTACTGCAAAAGTTTAACGATTACTATGGCTGGAATTGTGCCACCCGAACAGACCTATACAACCGTATCGACAATATAGCCGAAGCCAATGAACTGATTAACAATTTACACATATGTGACCCCGCTGTTGGTTCGGGACACTTCCTTGTTTCTGCTCTCAATGAACTGATACTCTTAAAATACGAATTGGGTATTTTGGTGGATGCTACTGGTAAACGTATTCGCAAAGCTGACTATCAGTTTGCCATTGAAAATGATGAACTGATTGTGACCGATGCCGAAGGCAACTTATTTGCTTACAACACACTCAGTGCGGAAAGTCGCCGTATGCAGGAAACTCTTTTCAAGGAGAAGCGTCGAATCATTGAGAATTGTTTGTTTGGCGTTGATATTAATCCCAACTCTGTGAAAATCTGCCGTCTACGACTGTGGATTGAATTGTTGAAAAATGCTTACTATACGGTTGAAAGTAACTATACTTATTTGGAAACCCTACCAAATATCGATATTAATATTAAGTGTGGTAATTCCTTGCTTCACCGTTTTGCTTTGACTGACAGTATTCAAACTGTACTGCGAGAATCAGGCATCAGCATCAACCAATACAAGGAGGCTGTAGCCAAATACAAAAATGCCCAAGGAAAAGGGGAAAAGCAGGATTTGGAAACGCTTATCACTGAAATCAAGTCGAAACTGAGAACAGAGATTAGCCGCAGGGATGTACGATTGGTTAGGTTGAACAAACGTCGTTCTGAGTTGGCAAACCTACAAGCACCTCAACTGTTTGAACCGACAAAAAAGGAAAAGAAAGCGTCGGACAAGCGCATTGCTGACTTAAAAAAAGAAATTGCGGCTTTAGAAAATATATTTGAGGAGATACGTTCCAACAAAATTTACCTTGGCGCATTCGAATGGCGCATAGAGTTTCCAGAAGTACTCGATGCCGAAGGTAACTTCTTGGGATTTGACTGTATTATTGGCAATCCACCTTACATTCAGTTACAATCTATGGGTAAGAGTGCCGATGTATTGGAACGTATGGGTTACGTAACTTATGCACGTACTGGTGATATTTACTGTCTTTTCTATGAATTGGGTATGAATCTACTTAGTCCTAATGGTTATCTTTGCTATATCACGTCTAATAAATGGATGCGTGCAGGATATGGTGAATCCTTACGAGGTTACTTTGCAAGCCAAACGAATCCTATTATGTTGGTAGATTTTGCAGGCGTAAAGATATTTGATGCAATAACGGTGGAAGCAAATATTCTTTTATCTCAAAAAGCAGCAAATATTTTTAACACACAAGCTTGTTTGGTACAAGATGCGAATGGCTTGAATCATTTGAGCGATTTTGTACAGCAACAGAGTGTGGAGTGCAATTTTATTTCCTCTGATTCATGGGTGATACTTTCGCCTATTGAACAAAGTATTAAACGAAAAATTGAAGCTGTTGGAACCCCGTTAAAAGATTGGGATATTCAAATCAACTACGGTATTAAGACTGGATTCAACGATGCATTTATCATCAACACAGAAAAGCGTGATGAGATATTAGCGAACTGCCAAACAGAGGAAGAACGTATCAGAACGGCTGAACTTATACGACCGATTTTGAGAGGACGCGATGTGAAACGTTACGGATATGATTGGGCTGGTCTTTGGCTTATCAACACACATAATGGATTGAAAAATAAGGGAATAAAGCCTGTAGATATAAATGATTATCCTGCAATTAAAGAATGGTTGGATAATGGAGGTATAGCCTATAGCGGTAAAATGTATAAGGGATTCTCACAAATAGAGAAACGGTCTGACCGAGGTGATACGCCATATAACCTACGAAACTGCGCATATATGGAGGATTTTTCTAAGCCAAAAATTGTGTGGAAAATAATCGGAAACCAAATGGCTTTTGCATATGATACCAACAATTATGTAATGAACAATGCGTGTTATATTATGACAGGCAATCATTTGGATTATCTGTTGGCTGTATTGAATTCACAAGCTATAACATGGTATAGCTATGTGACTAATATGAATAAAACTGGCGTTGGAGATGTTCAAGTTGGAGGTCAAAATATAGCGACTTTCCCTATGCCTCATTATGATGCAAACAAAATAGAACTTGTTGAATTAGCTGAACTTGCAAACAGTATAACAAATAAAAATATCAATCTACCATTCATTGACTCTAAAATAGAGAGTTTGGTTTCAATGGTATATGGGTTTACGAGTGAAGAAACTAATTTTCTACATTCATTTGTTTCTTCACTCCGAAAGTCTATTTAGACTGTTTGCTGGTTTTCAATATATTGGATTTCATCTGAGGTAAGCTTATAAATATCATACATCAACTTATTGCTAAAACATTCAAAATCCGTAATACTCATCTTGCCTACTTTCAAATCATTGAAAGCAGCAAGATGAGTATTTAGTTGTTCAGTAGATAGCTTGGCAACAATAAGCTGTTCTATGGTATACTTTTTCCATCTAATTGTCCCCACTCCTGTAGTTGTCCCTACTTTAGAAAACAACCATTCAGATACAGACGAATTTAAAGCAGACAAAAGGTATTCAATGCATTCGCCTTTCATATAAAAAGAAGTTGCTTCTGGTATATATTCCCCTAAAAAGTCGAAAGCAAATTTTGATTTATCAGATATTTCTCCCCACACAATTTTTGGCTTAGAAAAATCCTCCCAATAACTGATGCTATCTTGTGTTTCAAACCATTCGTTACAGGTTTTCTTTCGGGCTTTTATTTTTTTGCCATTAACAATATGAGTTTCTCCTGTTTGTTCCAAACGCTCTATGCCAATTGAAAGAAGATAATTTTTCACCGCAGGATAACTTTCTATATCATAATGTCGCGAAGGAAATGTGGCAATAATCCACAAGTTCGCCCACTCATATTCATATCTCTTGATATCCCTGCCACGAAGAATCGGTCGTATAAGTTCAGCCGTTCTGATACGTTCTTCCTCTGTTTGGCAGTTCGCTAATATCTCATCACGCTTTTCTGTGTTGATGATAAATGCATCGTTGAATCCAGTCTTAATACCGTAGTTGATTTGAATATCCCAATCTTTTAACGGGGTTCCAACAGCTTCAATTTTTCGTTTAATACTTTGTTCAATAGGCGAAAGTATCACCCATGAATCAGAGGAAATAAAATTGCACTCCACACTCTGTTGCTGTACAAAATCGCTCCTTATGTTTCTACCATAAAAGTCTTGATAAATCGAGCGAGCGTATTTCTATCCACTTTACAAATTTTAGAGATTTTGCGCTGTGATACTTCAGCTTTTAATAGTTCTTGTATGAGAATTTTCTTACCATGAAGTTTGTACTTCTCTGGAGCACTCTTTTTCCCTTTAGGACGTCCCAATACCACCCCCTCTGTTTTTTTTCGTGCCAAGGCTTCTTTGGTTCGTTGGCTAATAAGGTTGCGCTCAATCTCAGCTGACAGTCCAAAAGCAAAAGCCAATACTTTACTTTGAATGTCCTCCCCCAACCGATAGTTGTCCTTGATAGTCCAAACCCTACATTCCTTGCCCATGCAAATATTCAGAATCTCCATTATCATAAAGAGATTACGACCCAATCTTGACAATTCAGCACAGATAATCAAATCATCTTTCTGTACCTTATTGAGCAATTTTCCAAGCTCACGTTTACTGTAGGCTTTTGTTCCGCTAATAGTTTCTTCAATCCAACCATCAATTTTCATTTTCTGGTCGTTACAGAAGTTATTGATTTCAAAACGTTGATTTTCCACAGTCTGCTTATCACTGCTTACTCTAATATATCCGTATATCATATCCCTAAATTTAAATGTTTATATATACATAATATGGATAGTTTTAACAGATAAACCTAAAAAGAGCGTTGATATTATTTCTAATCCTTATTATTTCATCTTTGGTTAATCTTCAATTTCCATTTTTTATATAGAGTAATTTGATTTTTTCTTCTTATATTTGTGCATAGAACGAATTACTTGAAAGCAATGCACAGCAGAGCGCAGCAATAGGCACGGTTGCCAACTCGTTACCTCAAAATCGGGCACTTCTTCCAAAGCTTTTATAATAAGGCGATAAGAAATTTATTCCAGACTTACAGAAAAATATTGTAACTATAAAAATATTTAAATCTTAAGTATAAATTGCTTGAACTTCAGATTGGTGATAATATTTGAGTTTGAATAAAAGTATTTTCTTAATTTTAGGATAGTTGTCTCCCCCCAGAAGCTTCGTAGTCTCCATTACCGTAAATATAGCAAAAAGCCGCTTTTCAGGAAAAGACAAAGGTGCGGTGAACACATGGATAAATTCGACTTTGCACATCGTGCCTTTATCTGTAAAAAGAACTGTTTTCAATCTTAACTATCTTTCTCATAATGTCTATTTTTTTATAATACTCTAAGAGGGACATCCCAACGGTAATAATAGATTTTCACTTTGTTTCCGAGTATATGCCCCGGGGCTGAGTATGAAACTTTTATAAAACAATTTATCAGTTCTTGACGTAGATAAAAGAAAATTTATAAAGGCGGTCATTGAATTCTCCGGATATACTACCGTGTTTTCTTCCTGTTTTTTGAGTAGGTATGTGATATGTACATACGAGTAAATGATGATTCGCTTTTACAAGGCGTATAGGTCTTATATTGTATAGGTGTATAGCTTTGAAATGTCATAGTAAGTGTTCATTTGAGCTTTATAGAAGTTGCCGCATCTTTGCAACGTTAACGTTAGCAAAGAGATTTTGAACATGATTTATTTAATTTAAAAAGAAAGAACTATGAGTATTTTGTATAAGAAGGTTTGGAGATTATTAAATCCCCTCGATAAGAAATCGGCAAAGAAAGTATATCCGGTTATCACCTATAAGTATGGTGTGGCGATGGATCTGAAACAGATTGCGAAAAAGATCAGCCGGCTTTCCGGTGTGAGTGAAGGTGTGGTGAACTCTGTGCTGAAAGATTTCCGCACGGAGTTGAAAGAAGAGTTGCTTTTGGGGCGGTCGGTAAATATTGACGGACTGGGATTTTTTTATCTTGCCGCCCGTAGCAAGGGGGCGGATACAGCAGAGGCGTTTACGGCGAATGACATCACTGGCTTGCGCGTTTGTTTCCGTGCCAACAAGGAAATTCGTATTACGGCTAACGGAAGCACCCGCTCCGAAGGACTTAGCCTCAAAGATGTGGATCGCATCAATGACGAACTTCCTACAGAAGGTGGAGGTTCATCGTCACCTGACGGAGGAATAGTGGAAAACCCGCTTGGATAAAGTTTAAAGCTGAGGGTTTTAGAGATTAAAAAATGAAGAATTAAAAATTCAACGATTGTATTTATGAAGAAGTCTGTTTTGAAAAAAATACTGAAAGTAGTGATGGCTATTGTTTCGGCTGCGCTGGGAGCACTGGGGAACAATGCAATGAAGTGATGACGAGGAGATATAAGATCTGAGTTAAATAATAGATAGGGGAGTGTCGGAATTCAGGCACTTCCCTATATTTTTAATGAACCATTCCGTAAAGTAAAGATTGTAAAAAAAACTATTCTGCGGAGTCGGTATCGTACTTATTGCACTGGTGAGTAAAAGAACTATGTGTAAATAACGAATGAAAATGCGTAAGAAAAAACTCGTTACTTAATTGTGTTTTCGCCCGAATAATTCTACCTTTGTTTTCATAAACCTAAAAACCCGGTAAGTCATGAAATACAAACTATTAGTTCTTGATGTAGACGGAACTCTGCTCGATAGTGAGAAGAAAATCAGCAAGCGCACACTGGCCGCCTTGTTGAAAGTGCAACAGATGGGCGTACGCATCGTATTAGCTTCCGGCAGGCCCACCTATGGCCTTATGCCCATTGCCAAGGCTCTGGAACTGGGCAATTACGGAGGCTTCATCCTCTCCTACAATGGCGGGCAAATTATCAATGCTCAAAGTGGCGAGCTACTCTTTGAGCGTAGGATAAACCCCGAAATGCTGCCCTATCTTGAAAAGAAATCCCGTAAGAACGGGTTCGCCATTTTTACGTATCACGAAGATACCATCATCACCGACTCACCCGAAAACGAGCACATACGCCGCGAAGCCGAGCTGAATGGCCTGAAGATAATTGCCGAAACCGAATTCTCGATAGCGGTGGACTTTGCCCCTTGCAAGTGTATGCTGGTAAGCGATGACGAAGAAGCCCTCGTGGGACTGGAAGACCACTGGCGCCGGAGGTTGAACGGAGCGCTGGATGTATTTCGTTCGGAACCCTATTTTCTGGAAGTGGTGCCCTGCTCCATTGATAAATCCAATACGCTGGGCGCCTTGCTTGAGAAGTTGGGCATCAACTCCGAAGAAGTCATCGCCATTGGCGACGGAGTTTGCGATGTCTCCATGATACAATCCGCCGGACTGGGCATCGCCATGGGAAACGCCCAAGACTCGGTGAAGGTCTGTGCCGACCGCATCACCGCCTCCAACGATGAAGACGGCGTGGCCGAAGCCGTGGAGAAGGCGATACTTGCCGAAATCCGCCCCGCCGACGTGCCCCTGGATCAACTCAACCAGCGTGCCCGCCACGCATTGATGGGAAATCTGGGCATACAATACACTTACGCCTCCGAAGACAGGGTAGAGGCCACCATGCCCGTGGACGAACGTACCCGCCAACCTTTCGGCATCCTGCACGGAGGTGCCAGCCTGGCATTGGCCGAAACCGTGGCCGGACTGGGTTCCATGATACTTTGCAAGCCGGACGAAATAGTGGTCGGCATGCAAGTCAGCGGAAACCATATCTCCTCCGCCCATGAGGGGGATACGGTAAGGGCGGTGGCGACCATCGTGCATAAAGGCCGCTCCTCGCATGTGTGGAATGTGGATGTGTTTACTTCTACGGCCAAGCTGGTGTCTTCGGTGCGTGTAGTCAATAGCATACTGAAAAAGGGATGATCGAAAATGAATTGGACAACGGGCCACAAGAACCACCCGTTGAATCCGCTAAGAAGAACAATACCCGGACCCTCGTAAAAAGAACACTTGCGATTGCCGGTTTAGCCTTGGTTGTATATTTTTTGTACTCCATCGTTCACCTGTTTGTTTCGCCCGACCGCAACATTCAGCAAATCTACTTGGTGCCCGAAGACGCGGCATTTATCATCCAGTCCTCGGCGCCCATCGACGATTGGGCAAAGTTCAGCGGAAGCGCAACCTGGCAATGCCTGAAGCGGGCGAAAGCCTTCGAGGACGTCACCCGGAATGTGGAAACGCTCGACACCGTGGTCCGAAGCAATAAAATGTTGTTATCGCTTGTGGGCAAACGGGATATGCTCATCTCGATCCATAAAGTCCGTGCCCGCGATTGGGATTTCCTGATTGTGCTGGATATGCAAAAGGCCTCCAAGATGGACTTGTTGAAGGATCAGCTTGAAACGGTGCTCACCATGGCGGGCAGTTCCGTAACCAACCGGATGCACAACGGGATTAACATCCTCGAAATGCGCGATCCGGATACACGCGATATTTTTTATTGCGCCTTCGTGGACAACCACTTTGTAGGTTCCTATACCTCCAAACTTGTAGAATCGGCCATCGACTCACGCAACAAGCCCAAAATCGGTCTCGATCATTCTTTTATCGAAGCCGAAAAACTGGTGTCCGGCAAAGGACTTGTCCGCGTTTTTATCAATTATGCACGCCTGCCCCAATTCCTGAATATTTATCTGGGAACCGGAAACGAGTACATCGATATGTTCAGCAATTCCATGGATTTTGCCGGACTCTATTTCAATACCGACCACAAACGGATGGAGGTGAAAGGATATACCTTGCGGAAAGACACCGCCGATCCGTACATCATGGCCTTGCTGAACTCGGGCAAGCACCGGATGAAAGCCCACGAAATCCTGTCCGAACGGACGGCACTCTATACCAACATCGGTTTCAGCAATCCGGTGACTTTTGTAAAGGAACTGGAGAATGCACTTGCGATCCACGACCCGCAATGGTGCGAATCTTATAGGAGTTCCCGGAAGAAGATTGAAAGCCTGTTCGACATCTCTCTGGAAGAAAACTTCCTGAGCTGGATGTCGGGAGAATTTGCCATCACCCAATCCGAGCCGGGGCTGTTGGGGCACGATCCGGAACTGATTCTGGCCATCGGCGCCAAAAGCATCAAGGACGCCCGTAAGAATATGGAGTTTATAGAAAAGAAGATCAGGCGACGCACCCCGCTTCGGATAAAGACGGTTGATTATAAGGGATTTGAAATCAACTATGTGGAAATGAAAGGCTTCTTCCGTTTGTTCTTCGGAGGGCTGTTCGACAAGTTCGAAAAACCCTATTACACGTATGTGGACGATTATGTGGTGTTTAGCAACAAAGCCTCGTCCCTGCTCTCATTTGTAGAAGATTACGATCAGAAGAACCTGTTGAAGGATAATCCGGGCTTTAAAAATGCCTTCTCGTACCTGAATTCGAGCTCTACCGTTTTCTTATATACGGATGTACATAAGTTTTATTACCAGTTGAAGCCTATGATGAATGCCGTTACGTGGGGAGAGATACAATCGGACAAGGACATTGTTTACTCATTTCCTTATTGGACCATGCAGATTACGGGAGACGGCCAGTCCGCCTCGTTGCAATGCGTGATGGACTATAAACCTTATCAACCGGAAGAAGCGGCCGTAGCGGTGGTGGTGGACGATGAAGCCGACGAAGTAATGAACGAAGATGCCGAAACGGAGAAGGAGCAAATGAGTGAATTGCAACGCTTCTATGTTGAGAAATTTGAGGGCAACGTCTTGCGGGAGTTTTATCCCGAAGGAGCGCTGAAGAGTGAAGCGGAAGTGAAAGAGGGAAAGCGCCACGGACGCTATCGCGAATATTATGAGAACGGCAAACTGAAACTCCGCGGAAAATACGGAAATAACATACCCAAGGGCACATGGAAGTACTATACGGAGGAGGGAGAGTTTGAACGGAAAGAGAAGTTCTAAAAGTGAAACTCAAAGACTGAAAACGTAATGCAAGGATGCAGGTAAATTACTTGTGGGCGGAATTCATTCTTTTCGGACGGGTAATGAACAAAATGATTAGGGTTTAGTGATAAGTGATTAGCACCATTCGGCATACAGTTCCCGCATCATTTGTTGTGTCTCCGGTACAAAGAATCCACTGAAATCATATACCGAATGGCGCTAATCACTTATCACTAAATCCTAATCACTTTTATTCCTTTCCATACTCTAATTAATTACCCATCTATATATTGTGTAAATTAAGAAGAAAAAAGTAGGAGTTTTTAAAAAATAACTTCTACTTTTGCAATATGGCACAGAATAATACACCTATTTGCCCTGACAAATTAGGATGGACAAGTATCATTTATGATGATCATTTGAATATTGAAGAAATATACAATGCAAAATCCCGTGTATTACTTCAATTTTCAGAGGATACTCTTTTAGGCATGAATGTCGGAGAGTGGGAAAATAATGCGTTTGAAGCAAACAAGCATTGGGCTCATGTAATAGCTGATAATATCAAGAAAGCTAAGTTTCAAGAACGGAACGTTTATTTTGAATATATATCCGATACGGGTGACGGTAAGGTCGCTTACGTTGTTTCTCATATAGAATATCTTCGGGATGGACACCTTTGCCAGTACTCGATGGAAGTCGATGAAGAAGACGTAATGGGAATACGCAAAGAAGCGGTAAAAGTACCTATAAATGATGGATACGTAGAAAAAAGGATCGAAGAAGTAACGCTCTGGGAAAAGTATAAAAGACTTTACAATCAGAATAACAAAATCTTGGAGAGCCTGCCCGTAGGTGTAGAACTTTATGAGATTGATGGCACAATGAAATATCTGAATTCCAGAGATTGCAAGTTCTTTGGCGTAGACCGCGAAGCGGTATTATTGTCCGATTTGAATTTGTATGACAATCCCAACCTGCCCGACGTGGTAAAAGATGCCGTGCGCAATAAGCGGAAAGTGTGCGTCGACTTTCCTTATTATTTTACCCGGGTACAGGAAAACCAATATTACCATACGGAAAAAGTGACGGACGTAAAGCGCATAGAGTGTAGCGGTACGCCGGTAAGCAACTGGAAGGGAGAAATAGAAAGTTACGTTTTTATAGTAAACGATATAACCGACTTCTACAATCAAACGAAGATGTTGGACGAAACGCGCCGCAACCTGGCCATGGCCATGACGGCAGGCAACATCTCCGCCTGGATATATGACATACGCGCCAAAGAGTTTTCATTCCTGAAAGGAGACGCCGTTTCGAAGATGAACAGAACCATGAGAGAAAGTTTGACGAAAATTCATCCCGATGACGTGCGCATGTTTCAGGAAGAATTCCAAAGCATCATAGATGGGGCGGTGTCGAAAAAGAGCCTGCATCTGCGCTTTCTTGATGAAGAAGTGACCGGTGAATATCGGTATTTTGAGTACACCATCGTACCTGTGCCCAATGACGCTGACGAGATACTTTACCTGGCCGGCATAAAAAAAGATGTTACTTCCGATTATAACCAACAAGTCGCGTTGCGTAATTTGAACAAGCAGAATGAGCTGGTACTCAATAATGTAAATTCCGGTTTGGTATATATCACGAACGACTTTATGGTGCAATGGGAAAATGTATCCTCCTGTTCTCTGCCCCCTGCCGTGGAACGATACCAGCAGGGAGAACTCTGCTATAAAAGCGCGCAGAACAGAGACACACCCTGCGATGATTGTGCATTTCAGAGAGCGTTGAAATCAAAACAAACAGAACAGGCTACATTCAATTTATCCAATGGGAGAGTGGTTGAAATCACCGCAATTCCGGTAATGAAAAATGAAGCTGTAGAGGGAGTAGTGCTTCGTATAGACGACGTCACCGAGCGTAATGGCATGATAAATGAACTACAGGAAGCCAAACAGAAAGCGGAACAGTCCGATAAACTAAAATCGGCCTTCCTGGCCAATATGAGCCACGAAATACGAACGCCGCTCAATGCCATTATCGGCTTTTCTGATTTGCTGACAACCGCCATTGACCTGGAAGAAAGAGATGAATACATGAATATCATTAAAACGAATAATGAATTGCTCCTGAAGCTCATCAACGATATTCTGGATTTATCTAAAATAGAAGCCGGAACCGTTGAAATGATCAGCGAAGAATTTGATTTTTCGGCCTATTTTGATGAGATAGCCATATCGACGCAACCCCGTATGAAGCCGGGAATTAAGTTCGTCTGCCGTAACCCTTATTCGGCGTGCATTCTGAAATCGGATAGGAATCGTTTGATGCAAATATTGATTAACTTTGTTACGAATGCTATAAAATATACCCCGAGGGGTTCTATTGAAATGGGATATGAATACGTGGATTCTAATCTGAAACTTTATGTAACGGATACCGGCATCGGCATCCCTGAAAGTAAAAGGCATAGAGTGTTCCATCGATTTGAAAAACTGGATGAATTCGCCCAAGGCACAGGATTGGGATTGTCTATTTGTAAAGCCATTGTAGAGGCGTTTGGAGGTACAATCGGCTTTGATACCGAAGAAGGTAAAGGAAGCCGGTTCTGGGCCTTGATTCCTTGCATGGCCGAAATTAAATAAAAAGTGGATAATGGAGGAAATACAATGATTTCATACACCTATATTGAACACGGAAAATTTGAACTTATAGAAAAAACGAAACCCGGGTTGAAAGACCCCCGCGATGCCATCGTCCGCGTGACGCTCGGTAGCATCTGCACCAGCGATTTGCACATCAAGCACGGTAGCGTGCCGCGCGCCTTGCCCGGAACCACGGTGGGGCACGAAATGGTAGGCATCGTGGAGCAAGTGGGCGCGGAGGTCACTTCCGTCGGGCCCGGCGACAGGGTTACGGTGAACGTGGAAACCTTTTGTGGCGAATGCTTCTTTTGCCGACACGGATATGTGAACAATTGCACCGATGCCAATGGCGGTTGGGCACTGGGTTGCCGCATCGACGGAGGTCAGGCCGAGTACGTCCGCGTGCCTTATGCCGACCAGGGACTGAACCGCATTCCAGATGCGGTGAGCGACGAACAAGCGCTCTTTGTGGGCGACGTGCTTGCCACGGGCTTTTGGGCGGCCCGCATATCGGAG
>OBXD01000283.1_pt1 | contig 36641 bp, 40 predicted proteins | sample 1495381 | NCBI WGS metagenome assembly OBXD01 (sample SAMEA2580144, study PRJEB22360) | human gut metagenome | biome: human gut; feature: human-associated habitat; material: faeces | place: Denmark | collected 2008/2010 | reverse complement strand
AAACCGAGGACCCCTTCGGTGCGGAGTCGGAGGGGGGGGGGAGCCAGTCCGATCTGTCCAAGCGGTACGGTGTGAGCCGGACGGCCATCCAAAAGCGCATCCGGGCCGAAGGATGGGTGCAGGATATTTCCGGCACCGTGAACCGCATGGCAGAGGCCAAGGTTGCGGGCGTAGTTGCAGGCTGCAACCCTCAAAAAAAGGCCGAAGCCTTGGACCGCGCCGCCGAAGCCAAGGCCGCCGTCATCACCCGCCACCAACGGGAATGGGATCGGCATCAGGCTCTTATTGATGAGGCTTTGTCCGAGGGCAGCTTCGACAAGGCCAAGCTCGCCAAGATCACCGCCGAGACGATCAAGATCCGGCAGGAGGGAGAGCGCAAGGCGTGGGGCATCGTGGACAAAGCTGCGTTGGATCATACTTCATCCGACGGTTCGCTGTCTCAGCGTCCGGTGGATCTCTCGCATCTCTCTCCGGACGAGTTGCTTCGCCTGACAAAGGAAGCCTTCAAAACGCCGGATCATGAGTAGCCCAGCCATCCTTTCCGATATCCGGAAGGCGTTGGCCCGGAGCTGTCTCGCGGCCTTCGTGCGCTACACCATGCCCGGCTACCGCATGGGATGGGTGCATGAGGAAATCTGTTCCGAGCTAGACGCCTTCCTTGCCGATGTCGTAGCCGGGCGTTCCCCGCGCCTCATGCTGACCATGCCGCCCCGCCACGGGAAAAGCGAGCTCGCCTCCCGCCGCTTCCCGGCTTACGCCTTGGGCCGCTATCCCGATCTATCCGTCATTTCAACGAGCTACGCCGCCGACCTGTCCTCGCGCATGAACCGCGACGTTCAGCGCGTCATCGACAGCCCGGAATACCGGGAACTCTTTCCCGGCACGGCGCTGTACGGCAAGAACATCCGCACCGTGGGGAACTGTTCCTACCTCCGCAACTCGGATATATTCGAGGTAGTGGGGCACGCTGGATGCTACCGTTCCGCTGGCGTGGGCGGCGGCATCACGGGCATGGGCGGGCATATCGTCATTGTCGACGACCCGGTCAAGGACCGGGCGTCCGCCGATTCCCCGACCATCCGCCAGAACGTCTGGGACTGGTACACGTCCACGCTGTACACGCGCCTCGCGCCCGGCGGGGGGGTGCTCATCATCAATACGCGCTGGCACATGGCCGACCTTTCCGGGCGGCTGCTTGAGGCCGCCGCACGGGGGGAGGGCGACCACTGGCGTGTGGTGGACTTCCCCGCCATCGCCACGGCGGACGAGCCACATCGTAAGGCCGGGGAAGCCCTGCACCCGGAACGTTACCCGCTGAGCCAGCTCCTTGCCATTAAGAAAGCCCTCGGCACACGCGACTGGGAGGCCCTGTATCAGCAGCGGCCCACGCCCGACGGTGGGAACATCTTCAAGGCCGAATGGCTGCGCTTCTGGCTCCCCAAAGACCTGCCGGAGCAGTTCGACCAGCTCCTTATCTCGTGGGACATGACATTCAAGGACGGCGACGATACCGACTTTGTTGTGGGGCAGGTGTGGGGACGCAAGGGGGCCGACCGCTACCTCCTCGATCAGGTACGGCGGCGTATGGGCTTTACGGATACGGTGGCCGCGTTCCGGGCGCTCGCCGCTAAATGGCCCGGCGCAACCCGTAAGCTGGTGGAGGATAAGGCCAACGGCCCGGCGGTCATCGACGCGCTGAAACATGCCGTGCCCGGTATCATCCCCGTGGAGCCGGACGGCAGCAAGACGGCTCGCGCCCATGCTGTGACTACGTTCTTCGAGGCCGGGAACGTCCTGCTCCCGCACCCTGAGCATTGCCCGTGGGCACGGGAGTACGTCGCGGAACTGACGCAGTTCCCCGGCGCGCCCCACGACGACCAAGTGGACGCCACAACACAGGCCCTGCGCGACTTCGATACCAAGCGGCCCATGTGCATCGACACCCGGATACTGCTCCAGCCGCGCATGGGGTTGAGGCGCATCGGGGGGATTTGAAGTCATGTGTAAGGTTTTCTTCTTGACATAACTCTTAAGCATAGCCATATCTCATTTCATGACAAATCAAGAGCGTAGGCGTGAAAAGCTCAAAAACGCCGTCCTCTACTTCGTAAAAAACGACAAGACAGTCGGCCTCACCAAGCTGATGAAACTTCTGTTTTATCTCGATTTTAGGCTATATCGAGCATGTGGAGAATCGCTTACAGGGCAGACATATGAGGCGTGGAAATTCGGCCCAGTTCCCGCCGATGTGTGGCGGGAATTGCACGAAAAGCAGGACTGTCACCTTGGCTTGAAGTCTGTTGTCAAGATCGTTCCAACCAAAGAAGATCCGCGTGACGAAGCTACTGGAATCAAGCTTGTCGCGCTGCCCAAAGCCAAGTTTTCAGATACCTATTTTACTTTTCGCGAAATCAAGGAAATGCAGGCCGTTTCCGAGATGTTCCGTGGATTGCCTGCTTATCTAGTCGTTAAAGCTTCCCATGCCTCTAATGATCCATGGGATGTGACAATCAAGACCAAGGGAGAAAAAAGTATCGTAAACTATGAGCTTGCTCTTGAGGGCCTCGATGAAGAAGAAAAAGAGTATATCCATGAAGTTCGGGATGACGCTCTTTTTCTTGAAACGCTTATGGGGCAGGCTGGATGAAGCTCGGCGATGTTCTCTATTTTTCGGACTACGAATTTGCCAACGGTGGACATGCCGACAAACTGTTCATCGTTTTTTCAGACCCCGAAAAAGAAACTCTCCTCTTGCTCATTGTTACGTCAAAAGGAAAGGATTCTCGCAACACTGGTTGTCAGCCAGCGGCGCGGCGTTTTCTTATCCGTGCGGGAAAGTATGGATTCGTCAAGGATACTTGGGTTGACCTACAACGGAATGTCAATGTTGTAGGTAAGGATCAGCTTGCGGCTCTCATTGCTCAGGGAAAAGCGGTGATACAATTTTCTATCCCTACCCAAGTAATAAATGAAATCAAGAATTGTTTGACCCGCCATAGTATTGATTGTTTATCCCGTGAGGCGTGTGCTCTTCTTGATATCTCGCCTAAGTGGTAGACCTTTCTCGTCGTCCCTCCCTTGACATTTCCCCCGTTTTGTGGCGTTGTCTTTACACGGTGCTCCTAACACCAACAACAGGCGGACTCCGCCACCGACATCAGGCGTTTTTTTTGTGCCCTTTTCAGAAGTCAAGATTCGTTTTGTCTTCTGTTTCCTGCTATAAAAGCATCTGTTGCCGGGTGTGGCCGATATGTCCAAGCGCAAGCCAAAGGCGGCCAGCTCCTCCTGTTGGGAGTTAGGAACACCCGGCATCGTCATTCCTAGGCGGTGCCAACTTCAATCAACAGGAGTGGCACATGTCACAGCTTTCTTCTTCCGTTTCCCTCCCCCAGATTGCCCATCGAGGCGTCCCCGTTGTTACCACCGAAACGCTTGCGCAGGCGTATGAAGTGGACGCTGTTTCCATTCGTAAGAACTTTTCCTGCAATAAGGCAAGATTCACCGAAGGGAAACATTATTATACTCTTTCCGGTAATGATTTAAGAGAGTTCAAGAACAGAGTTACCGAAAGTAACTCAGTTCAGATTGGAAAGAACTCTCGTTCCCTCACCCTCTGGACTGAGCGCGGGGCGGCCCGTCATGCCAAGATGCTCAACTCTGATCGAGCGTGGGATATGTTTGAGCTTCTGGAAGAAACGTTTTTCCGGATTGCCCGTCCAGAACCCGCTCCTGCCCCTTCTCCCATTTCCAAGCGTACCGACCCGGAACGTAAGGCGCTTACCGCCATCATCAACACATGGGTGGGCATGGCCCCGATTCACTACGCCTCGGCCCGTGCGCAGGTAAACGCCCATTTCGGCGTCACTTCTGTGGACGCCCTGACCGTAGCGCAGGTTAAGGAGGCCATTCAGTGGGTGCAGGCAAAGATTGACGCTCTCCCCGCTGTGCCTGCTCCCGCGCCTGCCCCCACGCTCCCTGCATCCAATGTCTACCACGATCGGGTGAAGGAGCTGGAACGCCTTGAAGCCAAGTTCATGGAGTTCGCCGGGGAAACCCGCTCCCGCCTTTCCGAACTCAACGCCGAATACATTCGTCTGAACCAAGGGGCTTACGCCGCCATGCTCGGCATGATTCCTGCGATACAGCCCGGTTCCAAGGATAGGCTTATCGACGCGCTGGCGTCTCAATCATACGATGCCTACAACTGGATTGACGCCGGACTGTCGCGCATGAGGCTGGCTATCGTCTCGGCACGGGCGGCAAACAGAACAATCGCAGAAGCGAACTAGCAAACAGGGCCCCCGCCGGAAACGGGGGCTTTTCTTACTCGGGTAGTTTTACGCAATCCGTTTACCACAGCCCATCGTCCCGGCACGGCCCCTTCACAAAGGGGTTTTCGTTGCCTTGCAGTTTTTCGATGCGCTTGGCCCGTGTGCACTCCCACGCATCCACTTGGTACATCTTGTCCCATGCGTCCATGAGCTGCGTCTGCTGGCGGCTCATGCGGTAGCGCGGGGCGTAGGCGTCGGCCATATACTTGTAGGTCCGGGCAATTTGTCCCCTTGATCTGATAGGCGGCTCGGCCTTTCTGTCCGCAATCTTCATCTCACAACTCCCGAAGTCCGGCTTTTCTCCCGGCAACATCTGAAAGTTGTAGTTCTGGCGTAGGGCATTCACCGCGCCGATGGCCGGATACAGATTGTACAGGTCAGCCTGCATGAGCCTGTATTCCCGGCTGACCTTCTCGGCGCACTTGCGGCCTTTGAACGCCTTTCCCCTGTTGTCCACGCACTGCGCGTCGCCCTCGCGCCACTCCGCGAACGCCTGCCCGAAGTTCTCGGCGGGGACCACGTGTTCCCATTCCACCTTCCCGGCCCGCTTCTCGTGCTTCGCGGCAGTAAAACCCTCCGGGAGGGTGACGTTCTTCTTCTCGTCGAACGCCGCCCCGCAGTAGAGCGTGATCCGGTGGTCATGATAGATTTGTCGCTCCAACGTTTTTTTGGCCTTGCTGAACGAATCGTTCCATTCGTTGCCCGCGGCCTGCGCCTCGGACGTCATAACCAGCGCGGCCAGCAGAAACACCATGATGCTTTTGTACATGCGGATACCTCCCTAAAGGTATCCATGTATATATAGATTAATCTATATTGATACAATATGAAAGGTGTCCGATATCCATGCACCCGAACCTTGTTCACGGTGTGTTTTCTTTTTGGCTCGTAGCATTATGGGCACATGAGCAAGAAGCGCACTTATCGACACGCCACCTCCATACCTCAAGTGCAACCGTCGCGCCGTCTGAATCTCTCCCCGGACGTGCGCGGCGGCCTTGCTCAGTCTTTGCCACCTACGCCCGACGACATCAGCCGGTTGTACGGTCCTGCGAAGACGCTCGGCGCGCCCGAAGAAGTGCAGCTTGCGATGGATGCGCGGCTTGCGGATTCCGGCGTCTATTCCCTGCTCCAGCACTCGCTTGAGCTTGGGGTCGGGATTGCGCCGCAATTCATGGGCTACGGCGTCCTCCAAAACCTTGCCCAGAACGGATTGATCCGTGCCTGTGTCGAGACGGTATCCGACGACATGACACGAGCATGGATTGAGTTCAAGCGCGAAGGGGAGGGCGACGAGTCATTGCTCACCGACCTTGCGCAGGCGTGCAAGAGGTTCGCCCTGCAACGTCTTTTCCATGAGGCGACCGAGCTTGTGGGGTACGAGGGCGGGGCCTTCCTTTTCATCGACACCGGGTCCGTCGGCCAAGAGCTGGAACGCCCGCTGAACGTCAGCCCGTATTCCGCCGAACTCAGGCCCGGCGGCGTGCTGCGCTTCGTCGTCATCGACCCCGTGAACGTCTTCCCCGGCGATTACAACAGCCTTTCGCCGCTTGAGCCCGACTACTTTCGCCCGCGCTGGTGGTGGGTGCTCGGGCAGCGGGTGCACGCCTCGCGCCTCATCCGATTAGTTGCGAACGAATGCCCGGTGCTGCTCCGTCCAGCCTACAATTTTTTGGGCATCCCACAAGCTCAGATCCTCTGGGATTACGTCCTGCATTTTCAGGAATGCCGCGCAGCCGAAGCCCGGCTACTGACCAAGTTTTCGCTGACCGTCTTCAAGACGAAGATGGAAGACATCCTGTACTCAGCCGGGGGCACCGCTCAGATCGATACCCGCATCCGGTACATGATTCAGACCATGACCAATGACGGCGTGCTTGCCGTCGACAAAGAATCGGAAGACGTGGTCAAGCTGGAAACCCCGCTTTCAGGCGTGACCGACATCGTGCGCCAGTCCCTTGAAATCCTCGCCGCCCTGAACCGAACCCCTGCGGTCAAGCTGCTTGGCATCAGCCCGTCAGGGTTCAATGCCACGGGCGAATCGGACATCCGCAACTACTATGACCATGTCAGGAGCCAGCAGGAGAAAGTCCTGCGCGACGGCATCAAGAAGGCGCTCGACTGTATCCAGCTCTACCTGCGCGGAACCATCGACCCTTCCGTGACTTTCGACTTCGCGCCCCTCGGCGAAGAGGACAGGGCAGCCCTTGCGACGCTCCAGAAGACCAAGGCCGACACCATCGCCGTCTACATGGATCGGGACATCATCTCTCAGGAAGAAGCCCGACAATCCCTTGCCAGCGACCCGGATAGCGGTTTTTCCGATATCGAACTTGCGGAAGTGCCGCCGGGCAACGGAATGCCGGATGCCCTGCCGGAAGCCGGGGAAGAGGGATTGATGCCCGATATCGACGATGAGGATAAGGCAGGGGCCGTCTATGGCTAAGGTCATCCGCGCCATCAAGCCCAACGCGGGCATCCGGGCGAAATACCGGAAACGGCTGGTATCTCTCCTCGACGAAATGCAGCGTTCCGTCGTGTGGTGGATACGCGCTGAGTATCGGCAGCAGGAAACTCGGATAGCGCAGGATGCATCCCCGGCAAGTGACCTGCAAGACCGTCTCAAGCGCCTGTTCCGGTACTGGACGAAGCGGTGGAGGGAAAGCGCGGAGAGTTTTGCACGGGAGTTCGTGGGCAGTACGAGGCGGCGCACGGAAGCCAGCATGATGCAGGCCCTCAAAGATGCGGGCTTCACGGTGAAGATGGAGGGAAGCAGGGCCATGAGCGACGTGGCGCGGGCTCTCTTCGAGGAAAATGTCAACCTCATCAAGTCTATTCCGCAGCACTATTTTACGGAAGTGACAGGGCTTGTACAGCGATCCGCCAGCATGGGTCGGGACGTGGCCTTTCTTACCGACGAACTGCACAAGCGGTACGAGATCACCCGGCGCCGGGCAGAATTTATCGCCCGCGACCAGTCCAACAAGGCGACCGAGGCCCTTAAGCGGGTGCAGGACAAGGAACTCGGCATCACCGAAGGCATCTGGGTACATGTGCCGGGAAAGAAAACGAGCCGCCATACCCACCAGCTCATGGATGGGAAAAAGTTCGTCATCGCGGAAGGGGTCTACGACTCTGACGTGAAGCGCAAAGTGCTTTGCGGTGAGCTTCCGGGGTGCCAATGCACGTACCGGGCCGTTATTCCTGAATTTGGAGACTAGTCTATGTATCAAAGTAAAGGCGTCACCTTCGACGCGGCTCCCTCACAGCGGGAAACCGACGAGAACGGGTTCCTGCACGTCGGGGCGTCGCACATCACGAAAGCGACGGTGAACCCCTATTACGGGCGGGAGATTCCGGGCTGGCAGGAAGCCGGGCTTGACCCCGAGGCTGTCTATTACGGGCTTCGGGACCCGGAAGAACTTCAAGCGTCGCTTGAGACATGGGCCGGGCTGCCGCTGCACATCGAGCACCACATCGACAGCGCGGAAGAGCCGCAGAAGCTCACCCGCGTGGGCGCGGTGGGCACGGGCGCGGTCTGGAACCCGCCGTATGTGGATGCGCCGCTGACCGTGTGGGATCGGGCCGCCATCGACGCCATCGAAGACGGTTCTTTCCGGGAACTCTCCTGCGCCTACCGCTACGACCCGGATTTCACGCCGGGCAGTTACGAGGGCACCCCTTACGATTTCATCATGCGGAACATCCGAGGCAACCACGTCGCGCTGGTCGAAGAAGGGCGGGCCGGGCCGGACGTGGTTGTGGCGGATTCTCATCCAACTTCAACGAAAAAAGGAACGCTTATGGGCACGTTTAAGAAATGGTTCCGGGGCGCGCAAGACGACAACCCGGACATCGAAAAGCAGGAAGTGGAGCTTGCGCAGGCCATCATCGACCTGCACAAGGTCGACCCCGTGACTGGCGAAATCGTGGATATCACCGAAGACGAGGACAAGGCGGAGGAAATCCGTAAGCTCATCGGTGAACTGTCCGCCAAACTCGACCCCGAGGACGTCAAAAAACTGACGGACTCCCTCTCCGATCTGGCCTACTCCAAGGCCACGGGTGATGAGAAACCGGAGAAAAAGGAAGCGATGGACGAAGAAGCCAAGAAAGCTATGGACGCCTGCGGGCTTGATGCGGAAGACCCCGCCGAATCCCGCGCCTTTGCCGAAGGCGTAAAATACGGCGAGGAACTGGAGCGCAATCCGGACGAACGCAGGAAGCTCGACCGCGAGCATGAGTCCGAGGGTATGAAAAAGGCTATGGATGCCTGCGGCCTCGACGCTGAGAACCCGCAGGAGAGCAAAGCCTTTGCCGAGGGCGTCAAGTACGGTGAGGAGCTGATCCGGAATCCCGAGGAACGGCGCAAGCTTGACCGGGAACACGAATCCGAGGGCGAACGCCGCGAACTCGGCAAGGACGAGGACAAGGACGCGGCCATTAAGCGCATCCTCGCTTCCGTCCCCGACCTCACACCGGAGCAGAAAAAGAAGCTGACCGACTCCCTCGCCGATCTCGCCTATTCCCCCGCGACCGGAGATGAAGCCCCGGACGACAAGGGAGCCGCTCAGGACAGGGCATTCCGCCGCCGTGGTCCGCGTCCTCTCACCGCAATGGACGCCGCCCGCATCAAGGCATCCGCAGTCGCCGAAGCGCAGGAGCATATGCGGAACCTCACCCGTGCCGTGCGCGACGTGCGCGGGCTGGTGGGCGAACTTGACCCGCTGTCCTTCGACTCCGCGTCCGACGTCTACGGCTACGCGCTGGAGCAGCTTGGGGAGAATCCCCGCAAGTATCCCCGGCAGGCATGGCCCGGTATGATCGATATCCTCCGCAAGCAGAAGGCGACACATTCCGTTGCCCGTGACGCGGCCCCCGTCGGGCGCATGTCCGGCAGCTTCGCCGGGCTTTCCAATATCACCATTGCAGAATAGGAGGCACACCATGCCTTTGCAGTCCCAAGTCAATCTCTCCGTCGCTCCCGGCGTTGCGGGCGATAAAGCGACGCCCGACCAGAGCATCTACACCCCGCTCAACCCTCTGGCGGCGGTGGCCCTCCCTGTGGGGCGCTTCGTCTTCCCTGTCGTGGATTCCGGCGTGATCGACAACACGCAGGCCACCAACGTTGCGGGCACCGCCACAGCCGTGCTCGGCTTCGTGGAGCGCGTCATCAACTACGTGAACTACGAAATTTTTTCTGACGGTACCCTGACTGTCCCGGCAGGCTCGAACCTCACCGTGGCCGTGAAGGGCGACTATTGGGCCGTTTCCACGACCAAGGCCACGGTGGGGCAGGCCGTCCTTGCCTCCACCGCTGACGGTTCAATCAGCACCGGGACCCCCGACGGGACGCACCTCGATACGGGGTGGGTCGTCAAGACGCCCGGCGAAATCGGGGAACCGATCATCATCAGCAATTGGGGACAGGCCGCAGCGTCGGGATCCGGCGGCGACACCTCGAACCTGATGCAGAAAGATTTCAGCAACGCCACCGGAGCGCTCGGCGTGGCCAACGGCGGAACTGGCGCAACCACTGCGGAACAGGCCCGCACCAACCTCGGCGCAGCCGCCGCCGGAGCGTAGGAGGTACTACATGAATCCGACTTTTGAACAGGCCAAGCGCTACGGCTTTATCTTCCCGGGCGCCCGCATGTGGGCAACCCCGGAGAACCGCGCTCGCATCGCGCAGGACGCCGCGCTCATCACTACTCCGAACACGACCGTCCCCGCCGAGCTTCTGGCGTATATCGACCCGATGGTCATCGAAATCCTGACCGCGCCCCGGCGCGCCCGTGAAATCTTCGGTGAAGAGAAGAAGGGCGATTGGACGACCCCGTACATGAAGTGGCGCGTGGACGAAATGACTGGAAAGACCGAGCCGTATTCCGACTATGCCAACGGCACGACTTCGGGCGTGAACTCCGAATGGCAAACCCGCGTGCAGTACGTCTTCCAGACGTCCATCACCTACGGAGACTTTGAAGTGGACATGTCGAGCACGGCGAAAGTTAACCTCGCTGCCTCCAAGCAGCGCGCGGCGGCCAACGTCATCGACATCGACCAGAACCGCTTCTACCTGCTCGGCGTCGCCGGGAAGGAAATCTACGGTATCCTCAACGATCCGAACCTCCCTGCTGCGATCACCGCAGGGGCCACGGGCACGGGCGGCTCCACGAAATGGGCCGACAAGACCACGGTGCAGATCTACAATGACGTCCTCGCCCTGTTCGCGCAGCTTTCCGAGCAGTCCAGCGGCCTTATCGACAAAGACACGCCCCTCAAGCTCTGCCTCTCCCCCGAACTGGCCGTTCGCCTCGGCGCGGCTACCGATTTCAACGTGTCCGTGCTGGATATGTTGAAGCGGTACTTCACCCGCATTGACATCGTGACCGTCCCCGAGCTGCACAGCATGACCGCCGGGGAAACCATGTTCCTCATCGCCCCCGAAGTGAACGGGCAGCGATCCGGCACGCTGGCCTTCGGAGAAAAGATGCGTGCTGGACGCGTCGTGCCCGACCTGTCCAGCTTCCGTCAGAAGTTCGTCGGCACCACCTACGGCGGTATCGTGCTCATGCCCTTTGCCTTTGCCCAAATGACTGGAGCTTAGCCCCATCCTCCCCCCCATGCGAAAGCCCCAACCGCCTGTTTAACGGTTGGGGCTTTCTTTACATCTTTGGGCTCTGCTCAGTAATGATAACTTCTGTCCTCTACATGCAAAAAGTAAGCAGAAATGCGCCTCGGTGTTCTGATAGTCGTTCTTTGACAAGGGAATAGGGAAAGGATAGAAAACCGCTGTGGGGCACTCTCCTGAAAGGAGGGTACTCCATGCGACACTTCCTCCGGGACGTCGCTGTCCAAGTGATTGGCGGCGTCATTGTGGCTGTGGTGATTCGGTTCATGCTGAACCAATAACGCAGTTGCCCCGGTAGGAGGTGCGAACTCCAACCGGGGCGCAAACTTGAGATGATCAATCTCGGGAGGGTGTCCCACGGGGCGGCAGGTGTGTCACCACTTGCCGCCCTTCCTTTTTTCAATAGCCATTCCCGTGCTCGGGGTCAAGGGCTATCCTAGCATCAACCTGTTCGCGGTCTTCGCGGCACGCATTGCCCCACCGTTGCAATTCGTCGTAGTATTGTTCGGCATGAAAAAAGCTCCTTGTAAACCATTCGAGATTTACGCGGAGCTTAAACTGGCGGGTGGGGCAGGACACAAGGAGGACATGGCAGGACATTTTTCCTGACATGGCAGGACATACCTAGGACACGCCTAGTAACCGTTGGACATATTTCACTCTTGCCGAATTTGATACGTATGGGTTGGTATGGAGCAATGCACCTATTTGCGGAATACTGAGCCCGGACGATTTGAGGTGTTTGGCGATCTCCTCATCCTTCTTCCCCTCTTCACGCATTTGGAGAACGATAGAATAGAGGCCGTGCCCGTCCCGGCAAGATGCAGATTGTTCTTTGGTGTTGCCCGCATCTGGATGTTCTTCATTGGCGGGCAACGCCACGTTGGAACGTTTTACTTGTTATCGTATTTCAAGGCCGTAGCCCGGATTCGATCCGCAAAGGGGATAATATCTTCCAGTTTTTCGATGTCTTCCTTTGCGTCCTTATTCTCCCCATCAAACAGTCCGACCCTCCACTGTTTTCCGTTGAAATACAGGCGGCACAGAGGCTTGAGCCTGTTGTCGTCAAGAAGGATGGAGCAGTAGCTGATGCCGTCCCGCATGGCTACGCGCCCCGGATCAACGGTGCCCACCAGAAGCGATTTGACAAGGTAATACGCTTCTTTTTCTTCCTCAGTGGTGACTATGCGCGAATCCTGCTCTTTTCCTTGTGGGGCATCTTCGGATTCTATCTCTACAATTTCCGGTTTCTGCTGCGTCATGGCATTTTTCAATCGGTCGTTGATGCGATCGTTGATGAACTGGTCAAGCGCAGCGGTAAGGATTGGAGTGAAGCGATCCAGAACGTTTTGCGTGATACGCCCATCATACGTCTGTCCGATGAAAAAGCGTGCGAAATCTTCGTGGGGCGTTTCCATTTGTTCGGACATGAGGCGTTTGAACTCTCGGTTGTACTTGAGTTCGTTTGCCGCGCTCATGCAGGCATCCCGATCAAACTTGCCCTTTGCCAGTTTGCGCAGTTCCGGGAGCAACATTTCGTCCATATCGTCAAGGACGAACTCCATATAGGGCTTGCTGTCCATTTTGTTGGCTGTTTCAAGATCGGAGTAGAACCGGTAACGGTTGCCGTCCGTCAGGATGGCAATGGGGGCTTCCGTTCCGTGGAAGTAAAGCTGGAGCTGGTTGCAGTGCTTCATGTCAAGAGACGTGCCCAAAGCCTTGCATTCCAGAAGAAGGATAGGCTTGCCGTCAACAAGAATCGCATAGTCCACGCGGGCGTCTTTATACTCGCCGATGGGGGCTGAAAATTCGGGTACGACTTCCGCAGGGTTGAAAACGTCGTATCCCAGGGCCGCGATGAAAGGCATCACCAAGGCGTTTTTCGTGGCCTCTTCGGTCTTGAGGCTATCTCCCAGATTCTTTACCTTTTTCGACAATTCAGCAATTCTTTCCGAAAAATCCATGGTCCTCTCTCCCTGTTCGGATTCAAGTTAATATATTAAGATTTATATATTTTCTTATAGGTTTTCCAAGAATACAGTCCGGAAAGGATAGTGAGGATTCCCCATAACAAGGCCCCATTCGTATTGGGCGGCGTTTGGAGGGCACAACTCAGCCACAATACGGCTAGCACTACTGTTATCAGCACTCCAATGATAAGGGCAATTTTTTTAGGGGGCGTCTGAGAACGTTCATGATGTATAAGCGGGTTTGGTTCTCCACGCTCTTGGGCCAATTGGTCATCAAAAAGGTGTGCGCGGATAACCTCCATCATGGGGCTATTCACCTTTGCCAATGCCTTATTTCCATTTTTGAACTCAATAATGACGGTAGACTCAGTCGTCTTGCCTCCAGCTACCGCACCCGCAACCGCTCCGATGCCTCCAAGCAAGACGCCGCCGACAAGTGCGCCTCCCAAAGTTCCGCCGAGCTTTTTGACCGATTCTTCATTGGCTACTTCGCAAGAGGCAATACTGGAAAGAAAAAGTTCCTTTGCTCCAAACATTTTTGAAGAGCAACGCAACTTGTTTTTATTCTTAATGTAAATATATTCTTCTTTCCCGTAGTCCCCTGCCAGAAACTTGATGTAGGTAGCCATACATCATCCCCCTTATTATAGATGAGGCTATCATGGCATAGGCCGTTCCAAAAATCCACCGCCGCCGCCCTCCGCCCCGAAAGGGGCTTTTCTTTTGCCTGTACGAACCTTGTTCACGGTGTGCCCCCACGCCGCCATGCTGCATCATCTCCAAAACACTATGGAGGTGCAGCGATGGAAAATTCCCCCTTGGCTCTTTTCGAGCATGAAAAGTTCGGTTCCCTTCGCGTTGTTGAGCGCAAGGTGCAACCATGGTTCGTGGCGAAAGACGTGTGCGATATTCTTGAACTGGGCAACCCTCGTTCAAGCCTTGCACTTCTGGATGAGGATGAAAAGGACGTCCATAGTATGGACACCCCCGGTGGAAAGCAGGAAATGACAATCATTTCCGAACCGGGCCTGTATTCCCTCATCCTGCGTTCCCGCAAGCCCGAAGCCAAGGCGTTCAAGCGGTGGGTGACGCATGAGGTCATCCCCTCCATTCGTAAGGTGGGCGGTTACCTGATAGCCAAGCCGGACGATACGCCCGAAGCCATCCTCGCCCGCGCCGTGCTGGTCGCGCAGGATACCATCAGGCGCATCGAAGCCGAGCGCGACGAGGCTATCCGCACCAAGGCTGAAATCGGTTCACGCCGCGAGGCTACCGCGATGGCAACCGCCTCCGCCGCCGTGCGCAAGGCTGCGGCTCTTGAGAACGAACTTGGACGGGGCAGGGACTACAAGTCCGTGAAGGGCATCCCGTGGTTCCTTGACGTCTTCGCAGATACGCCAGCCGCGTACTCCGTCGCGGGACGCAAGCTTTCCGATATGTCCCGCCGTATGGATTACGAAATCCGGGAAATCGAGGACAGCCGTTTCGGGAGCGTGAAGGCGTACCACGTCGACGTGATCGAAGCCTTCCGGTTGGCCCTGAAAAACGACCTGAACATGCTGGGCAAGTACCGCCTTCGCCGTGCTGCATAGCCGAACTTTGTTCACGGTGATTTCGTCCCGGCTCTTTTGCCATGATGACCAAAACAACGGAGGGATACAGAGATATGGCCAGACCCAAAAAGAATACCGCCCCGGAAACAACGCAGGCGACGAAGACGGATACCGTAATGGTCGCCCTGAACCGGACGACCGGGATCACGTTCCCCATGCCCGACGGACGCAAAGTGCTCATCGAAGGCAACGCCGCCAGCCTGCGCGGAAAGGAAAAGGGCGTGCTGCCCGTGGGCGCGTTCGGGCTGACGCGGGTGAACGCCGACGATTGGGCGTACATTGAAAAGACCTATGGGCCGCACATGGAAATCTTCAAGTCCGGGCTTATCTTCGCGCAGGCGCGCAAGGCCGACGCCGTGGACGAGGCCGACGAAAGGGCGGAACTGCGCAACGGGCTGGAGCCCGTGGATGTGGAGAACGACCCCAAGGCGCAGACCGAACCGCTCCAGAGCAAGGTGGGGTTCTAACCCGTGGCTGTTGTTGTCTTTGACCAGCAGGAGTTCCGGGAGGCCTATCCGCGCTTCGTCGATCCGAAGACCGGGCAGCCCCTCCTGACCGATGCACAGCTTCGGCAGGCATTCGACGTCGCCTGTCTGCTCTTGGACAACACAAACTCATCCCCGGTTCCTTATGATCCGGCCCACAGCATCATGATCCGCAAGACGCTTCTGTATCTCCTCGTTTGCCATCTGGCGACGCTGGCCTTGTGGCCAATGGGACAGGCCGGGCCGGTAGCTTCGGCTACGGAGGGGACTGTCAGCATCAGCTTCTCCATGCCCACGGCGACGGGGAAGGCGTTCTACAACCAGACACCGTGCGGACAGACGTTTTGGCAGGCCATCCAGCCCTATGCCGTAGGCGGGCGCTACTATGCCGCCCGGTATTGGCATCCGTGGGGGTAATGGTGTCCGGAGAACTCGAAAAGCTGCTCAAGCGGTACATTACCCCCGATATCGTCGTGAAGGCCGGGGTGCTCGAAAATGCGACGCGGGGCGAAGGTGGTACTCCCGTCGCAGAGTATGCGGCGTACAACGAATACGGCGCAACAATCGAAATCCCTGAGCGGACGCAAACCTTGTACTTCAAGCGGAAGCGTGACGGCAGCGTCGGGAATCGGTTCGTGAAGAAGGGCAAAAGTGATTTTGCGCAGGATGCGTCGGTCAAAGCCCACACCGTCACCATCCCCTCCCGGCCTTTCCTGCGCTCAACGCTCGATGCCAAGGCAGACGCATGGTGCGATAACCTCGCGGAAGCGTTGGAAGCCGGACGGACGCCGAAAGAGGCGATGCGGCTTGTGGGACGCCGCATGGCAGACGACATTCAAGCAACGATCAAGAGCAATATGCCCCCGGACAACGCCGAATCCACCAAGCGCCGCAAGAACGCCAAGGGCGCGGGAAAGGGGACGCTCATCGATTCCGGAAGCCTGCTCAAGTCCATCGATTACGAGGTAGTCAAAAGATGAATCTCCATGAACTTGTGCGTCCGCTTATCAGCATCGTGAACCCTTTCCAGTCGGTCGTGATTCTCGTCTCCACAGGCTTCACCATAACCGCGCAGTATGAGCAGGTCCCGGCATGGGCCCCCGCCGTTGAAGTCATGGCGCAGCCTCAGCCTGTCGCCGACAAGACGCTGCAATTCCTCGTGCAGCAGCGCCAGAACACGATCTGGCACGACTTTTATCTTTCAGGGGACTGGTCGGCCCTTGATCGTCCGGCGGAGCAGGGCGGCGATCTTCTCTACTGGGATGGCGCCGAGTGGCAGGTAGATCAAGTTCTGGAGCGCTGGAATCCCACGGCAGGCTGGACGAAAATCCGGTGCGTGAAGCTCCGGGAAACCGCGCCGCCGGAAGTCGGGGCCACGGAACCGCCCAAAGGGGGAGACGATGAGTGACGGCATCCTCGTGCAGGCCCTCGGCGATTTTTGTAAGCGTTACCTCGGCGATTCCGCCGTTGTTGTACGCGGCTACGTCAACCGCGTGAGCAAGCCGAAGACGAAAAGCTACGTGCTCGTCACCCCGATGACCATGACGCGCCTCTCGACGAACCTGCACCAGACCGAGTGCGACGGGGAGGCCATCGTGCAGCCGCAGCGCCGCCGTGTCCAGCTTGACGTCTACGGCCCGACCGCCGCCGACCGTGCCCAGACGCTCGCAACGCTCCTACGCGACGGCGTCGGGTGCCGCTTCCTCCGGACCTACGGGATCGCCCCCCTGTACGTCGAAGACCCGCAGGATATGACGCAGGCGGAAGGTGACGAGCAGTACAATCCCCGCTTCATGCTCAACGTATTAGTTCAGGCAAACCGCGTTGAACACGTTGAGATGGATACTTTTACCGACGCGGAACTTTCCGTACATCCGCTGGCATAGCAAAAGGAGGGCGCAATGAGCGTCAATGCCGACAAACTGGTTCAAATCATCCCCCGCATTATCGAGGGCGGCACGCCGGGCCTGACCTTCGCCGGGCTCCTGCTTTCGCAGTCCGAGCTTTTGCCCGCAGGCAGAGTCGTGCAGTTCGCCAGCGCGCAGGCCGTGGCCAATTATTTCGGCTCGCTTTCGGAAGAGGCAAGCATGGCTTCCATGTACTTCTCCGGCTACGTGAACACGACGAGCCTCCCGGACAAGATTTTCTTTGCCCGGTACAACGGCGAGGCCGTGGGCGCATGGCTGCGCGGCGCGAAGTATACGGGCAATCTCGCCGTGTTGCAGGCCGTCACCAACGGTGCGATGGTCATTTCCATCGACAACACGTCGCACACGCTTTCCTCCGTGGACTTGTCCGCTGCAACCAGCTTCTCGCAGGTTGCGGAGGCGATCCAGACAGCGCTCACGACGGCGGGCGCTACCGGAGCGAAGGTGACGTACTCCAGCCAGACCGGGGCGTTCCAGATCGACAGCCCGACGACCGGGGCAAGTTCCGCCGTGGCCTTTCCGACGCCGCCGGAAGCCGGGACCGACCTCGGCGCGCTTTTGCTGCTCACCGAACAGTCCGGGGCCGTCCAATCCGTCGGCATGGCTGGCCAGACGCTCCCCGACTGCATGACCAACGTGCTCATGTATGCCCGCGATTGGGTGACGTTCTCCACGGTATGGGAGCCCGAGCTTGACGACAAGATTGCGCTCGCCCAGTGGTGTGCCGGATATGACACCCGTTTCGCCTATGTGCTGTGGGATACCGACAACGCTGCGCAGGTCGCGGGTTCCACGGCCTCGGCGGGGTATCAGATCGCCAAGGTGCTCGAACTCGACGGTACGGTTCCCGTGTTCAACACGCCTGAGCTCGCCGCGTGGGTCATGGGCACGGCGGCCTCCATCAACTTTGAAGAGACGAACGGACGGCTCACATTCGCCTTCAAGCAAGGCGAAGGGCTTGCCGTAACCTGCGACAACGACGAGAACTATGATGCGCTGATCGCCAATGGCTACAACTGCTATGCGGACTTCGCCACGGCCTCCAGCCAGTTCAAGTTTTTCCAGAATGGGCAGGTTTCCGGCAAATGGGGCTGGCTCGACACCTACCTTGACGCCATCGCCATCAAAGACGGCCTCCAGCTTAACCTCCTTGATCTGTTCAAGGCCGTAAAGTGCATCCCCTACAACGAGAGCGGCTACGGCATGATCCGCACGGCATGTCTCGACACCATCACGCGGTTTCTCGACTTCGGGGCTATCCGCACGGGCGTGACCCTCTCGAACACCCAAAAGGTGCAGCTCCTCGCGGAAATCGGGCTGGACGTTTCCCAGACGCTTGAAACGCAGGGCTGGTATATGCAGGTCAAGGACCCCGGCGCGACCGTACGCGGACAACGCCAGTCCCCCGAATGCAAATTTTACTACATGGACGGCGGCAGCGTGCAGCAAATCGTCATGCCCGCCACGGCCATTCAGTGATGAGGTAAAACATGGCTGACAACTTCGGCAACATGACGATTACAGCGGCAAATTGCACGCTTTTCCTGACGGTTCCCGGGCTCTACGACAGTCCCGTGCAGATCGAGGGGTTCAGCACCGACGCGATGGTCAGCGTCGCCACGAATACCCCAGTCGTCGCGGAAAAGGGCGTTGACGGGCATACCTCTTTTGGTTGGGTCCCGACCAACAAAGAAGTTACGATTACCCTCGCTGCGGACTCGCCCAGCCGCCAGATCATGGAAGATTGGGCCACGTATCAGGAAACCGCCCGGGAAGTGATGCTCTGCAATGCCGAGTTCGCCATGCCGAGCATCAACCGGAAGATCACCGGGAAACGGGGCGGCCTCACCTCCGTACAGTCCAGCCCCAACGCCGCTCAGACCTTGCAGGCGAGCGCCTTCGTCATCACCTTTGACCAGTGGACCGCGAGTCCGCTTTAAACCGTGGAGGCCGTCATGCTCAACGAAAAGATCATTGCCATCGACAAGGGCCGCGACGCCGGGAAAACCTTCAAGGTCAAGGAAATGCCCGTCACCAAGCTGGAAAAATGGGCCGCCCGTGCGCTGCTCGCCGTCTTCGGTTCCGAGATGCCCGCCGACATCCGGACGCTTTCAGCGTCTTCGAACACCGCCGCGCTGCTTTCCGCCGGGCTCCGGGGGCTCTCAGGGCTCCGGTGGGAACAGGCAGAGCCGCTCTATGACGAGCTTCTCGGGCAGATCTATCGCGTCCCGAACCCCCACAAGCCCGATGATGCCATCAGGCTTACTCCGCAAAACCTCGACGCCCATGTCGAAGACGTGGGCACGATCTATCGTTTGCGTTGGGAGGCCATCGCTGTCTGTCTGGATTTTTTGCAGGGCGGCGAGGGCTTGACCTCCCGCCTGTCGCAGATCCTCACCCCCTCGGGCTCCGGGACTACGCAAACCTCCCCGGATGCGTCGGCATTCCGGTAAGCCGGAACCTCGCAACGCTGCACGAGATGCAGACAGTGTACGGCCTGTCCGATGCCTACGAGATGCTAGAAATCATCGCCGTGGACGGCCATAACCAACGCCTCTGGAGCAAATTCCATGAACGCAGGTGAACTCGTCGTCAGCCTCTTGCTGAAAGCAGGGGATTTTAAAGCGCAGGTGCAGTCCGCACAGGAGCGGCTGGACGGCGTGCAGGCCGCAGCCGTTGACGTGGGGCGCGCGACATATGACGCAGGCGTCAAGGGGGCCCAAGGGCTTGGTCAATCTGCCGATGCCGCCTCTTCGTTGCAAGCCGCTTTTGATGAAGCCGTGCAAAAAGGCCGCGAAATCAGCGAGGTCACGAAAGAGTATCAGCGGATGCGCGAGGAGCTTATCCGCACCGGAGCGGCAAAAGAACGTCTTGAGGCCCTTGATGATGCAGCGAAAAAACTGGGCGTTTCGCTGGAAGACGCGGCGGACAAAGGCGCGTTTGGCTTTGAACGGCTCAAGAGCGTGGCAGCGCAGGCCCTCGCCGTCATCGGCGGCGTCTCCATCCTGAAAAGCTCCATAGCGCAGTATTACGAGCAGGTTCAGGCTATCGAGAAGACTTCGGACGCGCTCGGCATGAGCATTGAAGACTGGCAGGCATGGCAACGGACGGCAGCCGCCGCCGGGGTTGACGCCGAGGAACTTTCGACTCGGTTTATGGATCTGGGCGACTGGATGCAGGATCTCATTTTGCACGACTCCGGGCCGCTTAAGGACGCGACCAAAGACCTGGGGGTGAGCTTCACGGATGCGAAAGGGAAGGCCGTTTCCTTTGAAGAAGGGCTTCTTCGGCTTTCCGACGCCACGTCAAAAATCGACCGCCAGAAGGCGACCTCGATCCTCACGCAGATCGGCTTCGACGAAAAAACCATCCCGCTCATCCTCAAGGGCCGCAAAGGGATTGAGGAGCTTCTGAAAGTCCAGAAGGCTCAAGCCATCTACAGCAAGCAGGACATCGAAAACGCGAAGAAGCAACGGGAGGCGCAGCAGCGGCTCAATGACGCATGGGAGGCCATCTCAGCCCTTTTCGCCAGCACCGTCTCCCCTGCGATCACGTTTTTGACGAACCTGCTCGGCGATCTCCTCGGGTGGGTGAAAGAAAACAAGCAGTTCGTGATAGTCTTCTTTACGGCGTTAGCCGGGGTCATTACGACGCTCATGCTCCCGGCGTTGAGCGCGATGGCGACGGCGGCATGGGCTGCGATTGCGCCGTTTACGCCGTTGATTGCGGGCATCGGCGCGATCGCGCTGGTTGTCGACGATCTCATTACCTACATCAAAGGCGGAGAATCTGCACTTTCCGGGCTCTGGTCGATGTTCGGAACTGGCGATGAAATCGGGGCTCGTTTCAAGGCTATTTGGGAAGGCATCAAAAGTATTCTCGGGGGCGTCTGGGATGCCCTTTCGGGGGTCGCCAAGCTCTTCAACTCCGTTCTTACTCTGGACGGAAAAGGCGTTATCGAAGCCCTCAAAACGATCTGGGGAGGCATCTCCAAAATCAATGATGTGCTTGTCGAAATGCTGAACTGGGTAGCCCAGAAGCTCTACAATTTGCTTCCCGACTGGATCAAGGACTGGCTCGGCGGCGATGAGTCTTCGCGACCGGAAGAAACGAAGGCCGAGGCTAAGCCCGGCGGGGTCGCCGATTCAATGCGAGTTGGTGATGTCCGCCCGTCTATTCTGCCGCCGCAGGTGCGCGCCGGGGATGCGCGTCCGGGAAGCGTGAGCAACGTCAATAATTCGCGTCAGATGACGTCAACCACCAATGTGGGTGAGGTCAAGGTCTATACGCAGGCTACGGATGCGGAAGGGATGGCCCAAGGAGTGGTTCCGGCACTTCGTAATCAAACCGCGCAGGTAGACAGCGCATTCGGGTACTGACATGGCATTCGGCGCGCTTCCTCCGGGACAGCCCGGAAACTGGTCGATTTTCGATAAAGACGGCGCCAAGGCCCTCGACTTCGACACATTCTTTTCCTGCTCGATCAAGTCCGAGAACAAAATCAGCTCCAACCCCGTCGAGAAAGGGAGTTTCGCGGATTACAACAAGGTCGCTTCTCCCACGGCGGTGTCGGTCGTGATGGGCCGCACGGGGAAGAGCGACGAGCTTGCGGCTTTTCTGGAGGCGCTGGACAAGCTGGCGGAAAGTACCGATCTCGTGAGCATCGTCACCCCTGAGAAGACATTTCTCGACTACAACCTTGTCTCCTACGACTACGACCGCAAGGCCGAAAACGGTGTGGACAGGCTGCTTGTAGGGCTCATGCTGCAAGAGATCCGGCAGGTCGAGCCGCAGTACAGCAACGAAACGATAAAGCCAATCAGTAAAGCGCAGGCAAAGAATCCGACCGACGCAAGCACCACGGATGCCGGGAAACAACAGGGGCAGACGACGCAAAAAAGCACACTGAAAAAGCTGGGCGAGGGGATTTTCGGATGATGACTGTACCGCTCCGACAGGAGCCGAACCAGAGCCTCCAGATTGTGCTTGGGGAACAGAACTGCACCCTCCGGTTTATCTCCCGAGGCGTGAACCTGTACTGCGACCTTGCCATTGACCAGACGGTCATCTGGTCTGGGTTCATCTGCCGCAATCTCGTCGGATTAAAGTTGTACGACTATCTCGCCTTCCGGGGGCAGCTCTACTTTGTCGATATGCAAGGCGAAGAGGATCCGCACTGGTCGGGCCTCGGCGACCGATTCCAGCTCGTTTATGTCGAAGAAGGGGAAACGCTGTGAACACGAGCTTCACCAAAAAGCTGCTTGAAGCGCACATCACGCTGGCCGAGGGCGGCTTCAATACGGCCACCGGGCAAGGTGCGAACACAAAGATCATCCGGCTCGGCATGGATGTGGACATCCAGAAGCCCGGCGGGAAAGAGAAGAACAAGGCCAAGGTCAAAATTTTCAACATGCCATTGGCTGATATGGAGACGCTGACGACGCTGGCGTTCAAGCCGTTGCAGGCGTCGAAAAACCGCATTGCCGTGTACGCGGGCGATGAAGAGCACGGGATGTCGCTAGCATTCTCCGGCGATATCGTGAGCGCCGTCCCGAACTTCAATTCCGCCCCTGATCCCTCTTTCGATATTGAGTGCATCACGGGATACGTCGCCAGCATCACGCCCGTGCCGCCGTTAACGGCGCAGGGTGCGCAGGACGTTGCCACGCTCATGCAAGGGCTCGCGAAGCAAATGGGGCTCGCTTTCGTCAACAGGGGCGTGTCCGTTTCCATTCGCAATGTCGCCATCGTCGGGGGCCCGATGGAACAGGCGCAGCAGCTTGCCCACGATGCCCGTATTGACCTCATCGTGGACGATGGCGAGATGGTCATCTCCCCGCTTGCGACGCTTCGAAGCGATGACGGCGGCTCGACGCCCCTCTGGTCCGCGAAAAGCGGCATGATTGGCTATCCGAGCTTCGATAACGAGGGCGTGACGGTGAAAGGTATCTACGAGCCGAAACTCCAGCTTGGCGGCCCGGTGCGTATCGAGAGCATCGTCCCCCGAGCTTCCGGCCTCTGGCAGATCGTGAGCCTGAGCCACAAATTGCAGGCAGGCTATCCCGGAGCAACGCAGTGGGTGAGCCAGATCAAGGCGAGCTACCCCGGCGCGAAGCCGAAGAAGGACAAGAAATAATGCAGGGACAACGCGGCCTCTCGACAAATTCCAGCGAGTACAACGCGCAGGACTTCATGATCAGCCAGATGCTCGGGCGCATCGCCACGGCTGAACCCGTGCGCGTGGTCGCCGTCTCCGGCTCGGGCGTCTCCCCGGTGGGCTTCGTCGACGTGCAGCCTCTCGTCAACCTCGTGACGGGCGAACAGAAGGCGCAGGAGCAGAGCGTGCTCTTCAAGCTCCCGTACCTGCGCGTCCAAGGCGGGAAAAACGCCCTCGTCATCGACCCGCAGCCGGGCGACATCGGCCTCGCCGTCTACGCTATGCGCGACACTGAATCGCTCAAAGAGAGCCGGGGAGTGGATGGGACCGTCAATCCGGGGTCAGCCCGTGCCATGAGCAAAGGCGACGGCTTCTATCTCGGAGGCTTCTTGAACGCCGCGCCGGAACGCTATGTGCTGGTCGACGACGATGGCGTCACCATCGAGGGAGTGGCCAAGCTGACGATGCACGGTAACGAGTCCGTCCTGACGGCGGAAAACGGCCTCACCATCAACGCCGACGTGCGCATCAACGGCAGCCTCACGTGGACAGGTACGGCGCAGGGCGACGGCGGCCCGGCCCGGTTCTCCGGTGGACTCACGAACGCGAGAGGGACGGTTGAGAGCAACGGTAAGGTCTTGGAAACCCATGTTCATACCGGGGTCGAGCCCGGTTCCGGCATATCCGGACAACCACAGTAATGGAGGGTGTTATGCCTGATTTTCAGTACCAGCCGCCGACAGGACCGCTTTCCGGAAGCGAATTCGAGAGACAAACCACACGGTTCTTTCAGCAAGTGCAGGGAGCCGCAGACGCAGCACAGTCTACTGCGATAGTTGCACAAACCACGGCAAACGAGGCACTTGAGCGCGCTCAGGCATCAAAACTTGTCGACGGAAAAACCACGCGGGCCGACGCGGGCGGCGTGATCACCGTGAAAGATGTGGCGATTGGTGGGGATCTCGGGGATCTTGCGAGTGCGCGGGGGCAGATCGGGAACGCCGTAATTGTTGGAACCGTAGATTTTAATACACTTGTCAAGCAAGGCGTATACAGCCCTGCAGCGAATAGCACAAATGGCCCCAATTGGAGCGGCCAACAAGTTATCGTCGTTTATCAAAGAAATGTAGCAAATCAGGGAAGACGAGTTGTTCAGTATGCTTTTAACGCGACGACGAATGCGGCGGCTATGCGAATCGGGCTTTTCACGACAGGTACCGAAGAAACGCCTACATCGTGGTCAAATTGGACAAAAATAATCTCCGAAAATTCAATTGGCGACGGCATTCGCGACACAAACGGCATCATCTCCGTGCCTGAGTACGAGGGCGCGACGGCATCAGCTGCCGGGACAAGCGGCCTTGTTCCGCCCGCAGCCGCCGGACAAGCCAACTACGTGCTCTGTGGCGATGGACAATGGATGGACATAGCGACGCTTGTCGCCGCTGCGCAGGCTCGGATTGCAGATAAGGCAGCCTCATGAATTTCCGAACGGTTTTGAACGTACGCGCGCTGTCCAATATTCGTGATGAAGTGCAATCATCTGCCGAAGTGGTAGATTCGGGGCTCCTGTCATTACGTCTTGATGAACAGTGGGATTTGACGCTCTCCGTGGGAGGCAATCTTGCTTCGGCAGGGGGGACTATGCGCATCGTGCAGGATGTCGCATCGTATGTACGCACATTCCAAGGAGAACCGTACTACGCGCAGCAAGACGGAATCCCGTACTTCATGCGTGAGCTTGGGTCCCTCCCTCCCGCCGAACTCGTGCGGGCACGCTCAAATGCCCGCGCGCTTGAGGTCCCCGGCGTAGCGCAGGCCAACACGCAGCTTTCCCGGCTTGACCGCCGCGTTTTGACCGGAACAATCCGCATCACCACGGAAATGGGGGAAACCGCAGATGTCGCAGTCTAGCATCAATTTTACCGAAAACGGCCCGGTCGTACCCGATACCGCAACCGTCCGGGATGCTGTGGAACAGGACTGGCAGGCAGCCTTTGACAATCGGCTGAACCCGGACCCGGCAACGCCGCAGGGACAGCTCATCACGTCCGAAACGGCCATCGTGCAGGACAAGAACAGCCAGCTTTTGTTCCTCTCGAACATGTTCAACCCCGAGACTGCGGAAGGTATCTATCAAGACGCGCTCGCCAAAATTTACTTTCTGACCCGACAGCCCGCCCGTTCCACGGTCGTCCCCTGTACTTGTACGGGGCTTCCCGGCACCGTCATCCCCGGCAGCGGCAGCGAAGCCCCGGCGCTTGCAAAAGATGCGGACGGGAACATTTTGGTCTGTCAGACGGGGGGGACGATCCCCCAATCCGGCAGGATCATCCTTGATTTTGCCTGTCAGGTTCCGGGGCCTATTGAAATCCGGCAGGGAACCGTGACCACGATCGTGCGGACTATCCCCGGATGGGACACGATCACCAATGAAGCCGGGATTACTGGACAAAACGTCGAGAGCCGGGCCGCGTTCGAGTCCCGGCGCTACGCCAGCGTCGCGAAGAACGCCCGGAGCGTTGCCGCCGCAGTCTATGCCAACGTCGGCGATCTGGATGGCGTGCTTGATGTCTGTGTGCGCGAGAACAAAACCAGCGCGCCGCTTGAAGTGCAGGGCGTCACGCTCAAGCCGCACTCAATCTATGTGGCGGTCGTCGGCAGCGCGACGGATAATAATATTGCTGAGTCCATTTACGCCCGTTGTTCCGCCGGATGTGATTACAACGGCAACACCAGCGTCACTGTGACGGATCCGGTAACCGGAGCGGTCGAGACGGTACTCTTTGAGCGCCCGGAATCGCTCCCGGTGGGCATTCAGGTGACTATCCGCAAGAACGCTTCAATGCCGAGCAACGTCGAAGAACGCATCAAGGCCGCCGTTGTCGCCGAGTTCTACGGAGAAACCGCCGACGCCTGCGGGAATACGGGCCAGCGCGTTCATATCGGGGATACGGTGTATGCCAGCCGCTTTTATTCCGCCGTGCTCGGAACGGGCGTTACCGACTTGGTGAGTATCGAAATCGCGGCGCCCGTCGGTGAAGGTTCGCCAACGTGGGGCGACTACATCACCATTAATATAGATGAAGCCCCCACGCTCGTCTCCGATAACGTCACTGTAACCATCATTGAAGCGAGGTCGGGCCGTGGATAACTGGCGCGAAACGCTCCTTTCGCAATACGACAACTCTGAACGGCTGCTGGCGCTCATCGAATCGATGAATGCCGTCATTGAGCCCACGGCGGATATTGCGGCGTTCTATGAGTCCGTCTTTGACCCAGAAACGGCATTCGGATGGGGGCTTGATGTGTGGGGACGCATCATCGCCATTCCGCGTACGCTTGAAGTAGAGGCGACGGACATCAAGCCGTTCGGTTTCTCCGGTTCAAACCTCAGCAACTTTGGGCACGGTCCTTTTGCATATGAGAGCAAATCGAACACGTTCATACTTCAAGATAACGCATACCATCTTTTGATCTGGATGAAAGCAGCTTCGAACATCACCGACGGCAGCCTTCTCGACCTGAACAAAATCGTCCACTGGCTTTTTTCGGCGCGTGGCCACATCGCCGTCGTGCATGTCGGTACCATGAAAATTCGTTACGTCATCGGCTTCAAGCTCCAGCCATACGAGCGTGCTCTTCTCCTGCGCGATGACGTTCCCCCAAAGCCTGCGGGCGTCGGCTATGACGTCTATCAAGTCATCCCGAAACATACCTTCGGTTTCGCCGGATCCGGCGGTCAGAATTTCAACAACGGCGTTTTTCAGCCGTATGGAGGCCCTGTAGATGCCTATTCCCTCAACGCCTAGCATCATGCCCAACGTCTTGGGATATGCAGCGGATACCGTGCAGATCCCTGAAACGACCCCTACGGGTCAAGGCATTCCTTCTTTCCGGGATCTCTTTCCGTTCATCACGCAGGTCGCCCCCGACGCAGGCGGCGTCATGGTTGAAAGAGCGTGGATGAACGCGCTTTTCAACCTGCTTGGTCAACACACCTTTTTCCAACAATCCGGATGCGTCTACCCATGGCAAGCTACGCTAAACTATATTTCGGGCTCTCATGTAAAAGGTAGTGATGATGTCGAGTACATCGCGTTGCAACCTTCCGGGCCAGATGTGTCGGGAACTGGAGTAAAAGATCCTACCCAAGAAAATAATCGTGCATACTGGATATCTCTCTCGTCTTTCGTCAATTTAAAAAGTGTGCCGCAAACACGGACAGTCACGACACTCTCCCCGTTATTTGGCGGCGGGGATCTATCTGAAGACCGGGTTTTTTCAATAGCTAAGGCGACGTTGTCTGAAATGGGGGCCATTCAGCTTGCATCGCAGCAAGAAGCCAAAGAGGGAATCGACGAGTTTAAAGCTATCACGCCGCTGACATTGAAAGCAGCTTTCACGCAATCACTGCTCGATCAAGGAGGATGGCAACAGCTACCTAGCGGATTGATCTTTCAGTGGGGGAAAGTAGCATGTGCAGATCGTGCAAACACCAATGTACTCTTCCCTGTTTCTTTTCCAACGGGGTGCCTACACCTCGTCGGAACAGGAATGAATGTAGCAGGAAATACACAAGCATATGTCACAGTTAATAGCTATGACAAATCAGGGGGAATTTTTAACTGTTTTTATGCCGTTTCTGGTCAGGTTCCCGTATTAGCAGCGAAGGATAATGTACAAGTATGGTATATCGCCATTGGTATTTAACAAAAAGTAGGTAATTTTATGTATTACTACTATAATAAAAGATTTTTACACGATTCGCTTGAAATTATTCCGGACAGAGCTATACCGCTGACCGATAAAGAACATAGCGAACTTTTCGCTGCTTTTGCCCGAGGTTATGAGCTTTCGGAAGATGAGAATGGACGTCCCGTCGCCGTACCTCCACAGCTAACTTTGGATAAAGTAAAAGCTTCAAAAAAGACACAAATCGACGTGGAAACGTCCGCCGCCATCCTTGCCGGATTCGACTATGCCGTAAACGGGGTGACCTATCATTTCAGCTATGATACCTTTGACCAGCAGAATTTTGCGGATACGGCGAACGTCTGCATCATGAAACAGGCGGGGATGCCGGGCCTGCCCGACTCCGTAATGTGGAACGCCTACACGGTGCCGGACGATGAGCTGGTGCGCCTGACATTCGACGCGCCGGGCTTCCTCGCGTTCTACGCAGGCGGGGCCATGAAGCACAAGAACGGGACGATGCAGCGCGGCGGGGAACGCAAGGCGGCGGTCGAGGCCGCGACTACTGCGGAAGAGGTTGAAGCCGCATGACATACGGAAAGCGAACGTTGATCGCCGTCGACCAGCTCCTCAATACGCTTCTTGGTGGCTGGCCGGACGAAACCCTGTCCTCGCGCTGTTACCGTTGGGCGCGGGACGGGGTGAGGGACTGGCCCCGGCGCGTGGTGGACGGGCTGTTCTTCTGGCAGAGGGAACACTGCAAGAGCAGTTACGAGAGCGAGAGGGAGGGGAGGCAGTCGCCGCCGGAGTTGAGGAGGCAGGAATGAGCAGGATTGGGGAATGCGAATCAGGCAGGACGTGGAATGGATTCCGCGTTGAAGGTGGGAAGGCAGGCGAGGGTGTGAAGTTCGAGCGTATCCGGCGCATCACCGGGTACCTTGTCGGCACGGTGGAGCGTTTCAATGACGCGAAGCGAGCTGAGGTCATGGATCGAGTGAAGCACACCGTCTAAACAAAAAAATTTCCCTACCGGTGGTGTGCTCTGATGGAGGCATATCACGGCGCGAACCGAGGAGGGGATTTTCGCATTCACACAGCATACCGATGCTCACTTTTTTGAGGCGTTGGGAAGACGCTTTTTGCCGTCTGCACCAAGCTGTTTGGTGCAGGATGTTCGTTACATATTAAAATGATTAGATAGTATCGCTTCCTTAAAAGAAGCAAGGGAATGGCCCTGATGCCGCTCCTGCCGCCATGTCGGGCGTGATGATGCGGCGCTTGTTCCATGATTCTTTTGACACCGAAAAACTCTGAAGAGCGCCCCGCGTTGCCACTGCCTTTTTTTTGAGGTATGGTCATGGCAAATGTCCTTGGCTGTTCTGTGGGGAGTGGCTCTGTTCGGAAGCCGGGGAAACGAACGTTCTCATGGGTGGATGAGGAAATCATGAAAGTGCGCAATCCCTTTGCTGGTCTGTTGGCCCTGTTTTTTGTGGTCGCGTGGTGCCTGAGCGGCTCCGCAGCGTTCGCCAAGCCCCTTGTGCCTCTTCGCACGGCATGGCTCGGCGAGCATGAAACGTTTTTGGTCTGGTACGCCAGAGAAAAGGGATGGGACAAGGCTGAAGGGCTGGATCTCGAATTGCTGCCCTTTGAATCCGGTAAAAACGTCATTGATGAAATGCAGTCGTCCAATTGGGCCATTGCCGGCGTTGGCGCCATGCCCGCGCTGACCGCTTCGTTGAGCAGCCGCCTGTACATCGTCGGCATCGGCAACGACGAATCCGCTTCCAACGCTATTTTCACGCGTGCCGACAGCCCCATCCTCAAAATGAAGGGTTTTAACCCCAACTGCCCGGAAGTGTACGGCAATCCCGGATCCGTGCGCGGGAAGACCTTCATCGTCCCCAAGGGCACGTCCGCTCACTACATGTTGAGCCGCTGGCTGCACGTCCTTGGCCTGAACGAGCGTGACGTCAACATCGTCGACATGCAGCCGTCCGAAGCCATGAAGGCGTTTGCCGACGGCCAGGGCGACGCCATCGCGCTGTGGGCCCCCCAGACCTTTGAAGCCGAAAAGCTCGGCCTGAAGACTGTAGCGCACTCCAGCGACTGCAATGCCCGCCAGCCCATCCTGCTCGTCGCCAATATGGATTATGCCAACAAGCACAAGGGCGACATCGTGGCCTTCCTCCGCGTGTATCTCCGCAGCGTGGACATGATGAAGAAGACCCCCGCCGAGGACCTTGCCGACGACTACATGCGTTTCTACAATGCGTGGACCGGCAAGACCATGACCCGTGAGGAAGCCATCCGCGACATCAAGGATCACCCGGTATACGCTCTCGACCAGCAGCTTGATATGTTCAAGCAGAGCTATGGGACCAGCGAACTGCGTGAATGGCTGCACGATATCGTTTCCTTCCAGAACGAGACCGGCGAACTGGATCGGCGTGACTTGGCCCGCCTTGAGCGCCTCCATTACGTCACCGACATTTATCTGAAGGCTGTGAAGGCACCCGCCAAAAAGTAGTTTTTCGCACCGAAAAATGTTTTTGAAGGTGGTTCCGGGATGTTGCGTTCCGGAACCACTCTTGTTTGAGAAAGAGGAGGCGATTTTTGTGAAGTTCTGTTTGACTTTTTCCGTTTGTTTGAGAAAAATCGCCTTCCGTCTTGTTTCTTCCCGGAAAAACGCAGGCTGCCCGTGTTCTTTTCGCCCGGCCCGTTTTTGTGTGTCCGTTTAACCGGAGCGGCTCCGTGGCCGTTCCGGTTTCATCTGTGTGCCATACGGGTAACAGGTCGGTATCAAAGTATGTTTTTGAAAAATGAAGGGATCTTGAGCTTTTTCAAGCTGTGTAGGAATACGGTTGTGGAAAAGTTTTTCACAAGCCAGTGTATAACAAGGGCCCCTCATATGAAAACCCTTGTCTCCCAAGGGGAAAGAAAACATCGGAGAAGTGGCGGTATTGCAAAAAGGCCTGTCATTACGGGTAACTTTTTTATCCTCCTTTGTGGGAAGCCTTTTGCGCCCCGACGGGCAGAAACTCCGCGAATCTGCTTTGTCACAGGACAAGTCAAACGCTAGAAGAATCGGATATGAAAACTCAGTGGCTCAAAATCTGTGAAGATCTGCAAAACAGGCTCAATCCCGGCACATACAAGGTTTGGGTTGCGCCTCTCACCGCCGACCTTGAAGGGGAGGGGAAGATCCGTCTGTCCGCCCCCAATGGATTTGTGGCGACGTGGGTACGCGATCGCCTGCTGAACGACATTTCCGATGCGGCTTCCGCCATTTTCGGGCGGACGATGGAGATCAGCGTGGTTGCGGGCAATCCTCCCGCCAAGCCGAGCCGTTCCGTTCCGGGGCGTCCTGCCGTCTCCGTTGAGGGTGAGCCCGCTCCGGCCCGTCGTCCCCGTACGGCTCCCGCGCCCCGTCCGGTGGCCGCTCCGTCCCTGCTTTCTTCCGCTGCCGAGCAGCTTTCCCTGCCTATCACCATGCCCGTGAACCAGTCCGTCCCGCACAACTGGCGGTACGCGTTCGACAGCTTTGTGGTCGGCCCCACCAATGACATGGCCTATGCCGCGGCACGCAACATGGCGCGTTCCGGTGCCGCCGTGGATACCTTGTTCCTCAGCTCCGGGCCGGGGCTCGGCAAGACGCACCTCACGCAGGCCGTGGGGCAGGCTCTGTGCGAGGCCAGCAACCGCTCCAATCCCAAGGTCGAATATCTGACCGCCGAAGAGTTTTCGAGCTGTTTCGTGCAGGCCCTCCAGTCGAGGACCGTGGATCGCTTCAAGGGGCGTTTCCGCGATGTGGATTTGCTGCTCCTTGAGGACGTGCACTTCCTCCAGGGCAAGGAAAAGATGCAGGATGAGGTGCTTTCCACCATCAAGTCCCTGCAGGAAAAGGGGAGCCGCGTCGTCCTGACGAGTTCCTTTGCGCCCTGCGAGCTGCGAAACGTGGACAACAGCCTCGTGTCGCGTTTCTGTTCGGGGTTCCTCGCCGGTATTGAAAAGCCCGACGCCAGCACGCGCCGCCGCATCCTTCAGGAGAAGGCCCGCCAGAACAACGCGCTGTTGTCCGATACGGTGGTGGATGTGCTGACCGAGCGCCTCACCGGGGATATCCGGCAGTTGGAAAGCTGCGTGCATAACCTGCTGCTCAAGGCCAAGCTGCTTGGCTGTACCATTTCCGTGGAAATGGCGCAGGAAATTCTGGCGCAGTACAGCCTTGACGATCCTTTTGTGGATGTGGATTCCATTATCCGCAAGGTGTGCGAAGGTTTTGGGCTCTCGCCCGAGCAGTTGGCCTCCCGCAGCCGCAAGCAGAATCTGGTGGTGGCCCGCAACACGATTTTTTATCTCGCCCGCAAGCACACCGAGTTATCCTTGCAGGACATCGGCGACAAATTTTCCCGCCGTCATTCCACGGTGCTCAAGGGCATCGCTTCGGTTGAGCGCGAGCTGCGCCGCGAGTCGCCCCTCGGGCGTCAGATTGCCGGCACGCTGGCTTTGCTGGAGCGGCGTTAGGTTGTATTGGGAAGCCGGGGAAGGGGAAAGTCTTTCTGAAGAAAGGCTTCCCCTTCCCTTGTCCGGCTTCCTCCCCCCCTTTCCAAAGGATTTTGACTTTATCGAATCCCTCATTGAGGGGGGGCGGGTTTCGTGAATGTTTTTTTGAAAAGACAAGGGCATCCCGTTGGATGCCCTTTTGCGTTACGGCGTTAGTCGATTAAGGGAGCGAAACGACCGAAACATGCAACCACTCGCTTGCGGGTAGCTGCTGATTGGAAAACGGAGGAACTCCCTTCAGCCTTGCCTCCCCATTTTGTAAAAAAGCCTTGGGAAGGAGAGAAGAGGGGGGAGGAAAACCCTTCTCCAGGAGGCTTTCCTCTCCCCTCTCCCGATTTTCCTCTTTCTTTTTTCACTCCACAGGCGGATTCCAGCCGCTGTCTCCGCCCGCGCCGGTGGTGGTAATGAAGCGGACTGCGGAGACCCTGCCATCCGGGGCGACGCGGGCCATGATGCGGAAGGTCGTGGGCTTGCCGTGCCGCCGTACCTGAATATCGTCAACCCAGCCGATGGTCGAGCCGAAGCGCAGATCGCTGAATACGTATTCTGTATATCCCTCAAGGGGCCCCTCCAGCGGAATTTCAGCCTCAAGGGCGGGGTAGAGGGCAAAGCGCTCGTACGCGCGGAACATGCGGTCCTTTGCGGCAAGCTCGGCCCAGAGCGGCTGCGGCGGCTTGGCGTAGGCAATGAATGTCTGAGGCTCCTCCGTGAATACCGTATAGCCCGCCACGTCCCAGACGCTCCCGCGATCCAGAATGAGCTTCCAGTGGAAAGGCGTGAAGGCGTCGGGTACGAGATGCACGGCGCGCACATCATCCCAGAGGCCCTTTCCACGCTGCCCGGGAGCCAAATCCTCACTGAGAAGCTCTTGGGTGAAAACGTCGGGCGTGTAATGGCTGTCCTTGAGATGCGCTTCAAGGCCCACCCGTGTGGCCAGCGAGCCGAGCGGATAGAGGATGGTCCAGAGCAGCAGGCCTATCATGACGGCGCGCCGCTTCCGCCAGAATATGAGCCCAAGGGCCAACGGCAGGAGAAGCAACGGGTCTACGATAAACAGCGCATTCAAACGTACCCTGTAGTCGCTGAACGGCAGAAAGACCTGCGTGCCGTAGGAATTCATGCAGTCCAAAAAAATGTAATGAGCAGGTAGGCCGTGAGCCATGCCAGCGGCAGCGGCCAGCCGAATGGCGGAGAGTCGTCGGGGACTTTTGGGACGCGCCAGCGGTTCATCAGCCAGGGGATGAGGGCAAGGAGCAAAGCGAGCCCCAAACCGCCGACGAACGAATGGGTGATCCCCCGGTGGTATTCAATGTATTGCAGCGGGGTGCGGGTAAAAAAGACATCCATATCGGGAGAAGCCGCTACCAGCGCCGCCCCTGCCGGAAGCCACCAGCGGCGTTTTCCCGGCAGGGCGTAGCCAATGACGGCTCCGCTCAAGGCATGTGTGATCGGTTCCATCGCGTTCCTTATCTTGCAAAAAAGAAGGGGAAGGGCTTTTTCCGTGAAAAGCCCTTCCCCGGTGTCTCGCCAAATGGTGCGGCGTATCACAGCGTTTTATGCCGAGCGCACGTGCCGCATCCAACAGGAAAATAGGCTCGGATTGCCCTTGCGCAAGCCGCTACCCCCAGAGAGCCTGCCAGCGTCAAAAGCGACTAAGGGAGTACGGGGGATGCGTTGTGGGCGGCGTTGTGAGAATACGGTTTTTCTAGAAAACAAGAGCCATTGCGGACATCAATGTTGCGAAAAGGCAACGCTGCCCTGACCAAGCAGGTCGTGCATGTGGACCATGCCGAGCAGGCGGCGCTCTTCGTCGGCGATGGGCAATACCGTGATCGCTTTGCTTTCCATGAGTTCAAGAAGCGTGGCGACCGTATCGCTTTGGGTCCCGCAGCGGGGAGAAGGCGTCATGACGGTGCTGACCGGGGCCTCGGGATTGAGCGTCCCACGGCAGACGGCCCGCCTGACGTCGCCGTCGGTCAGGATGCCGCTGATCCTGTGTTCGTTATCGAGCAGAAGCACGGCTCCAAGCTTGCCTTGATCCAGTTGGCGCAGGGCTTCCGACAAGAGGCTTGTTTCGGAAAGCTGAGGAAGGCCCTCGGTCCGCATGACTTCGCTGACGTTGAGCTTCAGGCGTTGCCCCAGGCTGCCTCCGGGATGGTAGCGCAGGAAATCTTTTTCCGTAAATGATTTTAGCTGCATCAGACAAACGGCCAGCGCATCGCCGAGGGCGAGGACCGCAGTGGTCGAGGCTGTGGGGGCAAGCCCGTGCGGGCAGGCTTCACGGGGGACGCCCGAATGCAGCGTCACGTCGGCAAGACGCCCAAGGGTGGAGTCCTCCCGCCCCGTCATGGCGATCAGGCTGGTGCCGAGCGATTTCAGCGCGGGCAGGATGGCGTTCAGCTCCGCCGTTTCACCGGAATTGGAGATGGCAATGATGACGTCGTCTTTGCGGAGGCTCCCCAGATCTCCGTGGGCTCCTTCCACGGGATGGAGAAAGAAGGCCGGCGTACCGGTCGAGGAAAAGGTGGCGGCAAGCTTGCGGCCGACCAAGCCGGATTTGCCGATGCCGGTCACGACCACACGCCCAGTGCACGCCGCCAGAAGCCCCAGCGCAAGGACGAGGGGGGCTTTTTCCGGCGTCCGGGCGTTGAGCCGGTCCCGCACGGCGGCGAGCCCGGCGATTTCGGTATTCAGAACGTCCTGCGCGAGCTTGATGAGCGCGGCGGGTCCGGTATGGGAACGTACGGATTGTGTCATGGGAAAACGTCCTTGAAGCGGCATGGAGTGCCGCCGTTACAAGAGAAAAAGAGGGCGAACAGGAAGCATAGAAAAAGAATGGCCCGCAGGCAAGCTGGCGGGGGCGGTCATCTCTCATGTGGAGAACAATATTTCTCAGCCTGTTGACGATATAAGTCGGTTCACGTACTCACGAAAGAGGCTGTTCCGTCCGTTTTTCCCCTCCTCGCATCCTTCTTTTACGATATGGAAGCCTTTCACAATATTGCAAGGCGAAGCCCGTTCGGGTATCCACCTCTCTCTCTACCATTTCATTTGGGAGTCCCCTATTATGGATATTAAGGAAGTCCGCGCCAACGCCAAAGAGCGCATGAAGGGTTTTTGCCGTGTTTGTCCCGTGTGCGATGGGCGCGCCTGCGCAGGCGAAACGCCCGGTATGGGCGGCATCGGAACCGGGAGCGCGTTCAAGAACAATGTGGCCGCGCTTGCCGGCGTCCGTCTGAACATGCGTCTGATTCATGAGGTCAAGAAGCCCGTCACGGAAACGGAGGTGCTCGGATTCAGGTTGCGCCTGCCCGTGCTGGCCGCTCCCATAGGGGGGACCTCCTTCAATATGGGCGGGGCCCTTTCCGAGGCGGAATATGCGCGGGCCATCGTATCCGGCTGCCGCGAAGCGGGCATTGTCGGCTGCGTCGGCGACGGCGCGCCGGATGAACTGCACGAAGCGGGGAATGCCGCCATCACCGCCGAAGGCGGCTGGGGGATTCCGTTCATCAAGCCGTGGGAAGGCGAGGAACTGGAGCGCAAGATGTGCAGGGCCGCAGCCACCGGAACCCGTGTGCTCGGTATGGACATCGACGCAGCCGGGCTGATTGCCCTGGCCCGCATGGGACGCCCCGTGTCTCCGAAAACGTGCGCCGAATTGGCAGCCATCGTGGATCGTTCGCATGAGCTTGGTATGAAATTCGTACTCAAGGGCATCATGACGGTCGAAGATGCCATCGCCGCCGAGCGCGCCGGATGCGACGGCATCGTGGTTTCCAACCACGGCGGGCGGGCTCTGGATCATACGCCGGGGACCATCGAGGTCCTTCCCGCCATCGCCGCGCAGGTCAAGGGCCGCATGGCCGTTTTAATGGATGGCGGCATCCGTGACGGGCTCGACGTGCTCAAGGCGTTGGCCTTCGGCGCGGACGCCGTGCTGATTGGCCGTCCCTTCTGTCTCGCCGCCGTGGGGGGCGGTTCCGAAGGCGTGAAGCTGACGGCGGATCATCTTTACAATCAGCTTGTGCGCAGCATGGTGTTGACAGGCTGCCCGTCCGTCCGCGAAGCCGGGTGCCACCTCGTCAGTACGGCCCCTCTCGCCTAATCCATACGGAGTTTTCATGAAAGTCAGTTTGCCTCAAAGAAACAAGCTCGCTCAGTCCATGTTGTGGAACCTGTTCCTGCTGACTGTCGGCGCTGTTTTCTTTTCTCTCGGCGCGCAGGCTGTGGCTGCGCATCACGGGTTTCTTTCCCGATGAGCCCGG
>OBXD01000228.1_pt1 | contig 44203 bp, 61 predicted proteins | sample 1495381 | NCBI WGS metagenome assembly OBXD01 (sample SAMEA2580144, study PRJEB22360) | human gut metagenome | biome: human gut; feature: human-associated habitat; material: faeces | place: Denmark | collected 2008/2010 | reverse complement strand
GCCGCATAGCCCGCGCGGTACATGCGTTCCAAACCTTCGAACGACTTGCTCAACGTGTTCAGGCCGTACAGGCTTTCCGGCGCGAGGATGAGCACGCGGCCGTCCTGCTCGTATTCCTTGGCCAGCGCCACTTCGTCGTTGTACGTCTGGTAGCGGTTGAGCAGTTTTTCCGCGGCTTGTGGATGCGTGCGCCTCAAAATCCTGGCGGGGCCGATATCCCTCTTCTGTTCGCGTACGGTGTCTTTCGGACGGGTGAGTATCACCACGATGCGGTCGTGGCCGTCATCGATGGCCTTCTGCACCGGAATCGGATCGGCGATGCCGCCATCGTAATAGGGAATGCCATCGATCGCATACGGTTCGCAAGCTACCGGCACCGCTGATGACGCCTTCAGGATGTCGAAATTGTCGTAGCCCACGTCGGATTTGCCGAAATACTTCGTGGAGCCGTCTTCGGCGTTGCACGCAACCACGGTGAAACCGGTCGGGTTGGCTTCGAAAGCCGCGTAGTCAACCGGATTTTCGCCATCATGATTGCTGAGCGTGCTATACACGTAATCGAGGTTGGCGAAATTATGGTTCTTGACATAGCTGTCGAAGCTCGCGTATTCCTTGCGGAACGCGTACTGCGTGTAGAACGTGTGGTTGCGCCCATGCTGCTTCGCGATGAACGAAACCATGTTGGCGCTGCCGGCGGAAACACCATAGCAGTGGTCGACGCTGATGCCGTCCTCAAGCATGCGGTCCATCACGCCCGCACCGTAGATCGCGCGGAAACCGCCGCCGACGTCGATCATTGCCGTCCTGTGAGCCATATGCGTCCCGTCCTTTCGCCGTTCGTCCCTTTTGCGGGTTTCAATCGACTTTACGCGGTCTAATTGACGTATTTTTGCGTGTTCGGTCATTTCTTATCGAAGGACGACGTAAGATATCTGCGAATAATCAATAAAAATGGAGTGGAGAAGATATCAATGAACGAAGCTGCACTGCCTCAGTCGACGGTCCACATCGCCCAAGCTGATCCGGACGGGATTCTGCTGGTGATTCACGCGGGTGCCGGCAATCGTGGCAAAAAGGATACGCCGGAACGTCGTGCCCAGGTGGAGCAGGATTTGAACAGGGCTCTTGAAGCTGGCTATGCGTTGCTGGAGCAGGGGGCTCCGGCGGAGGATGCCGTGTGCGCGGCTATCCGTGTTATGGAGGATGCTCCGGAGTTCAACGCTGGTCGTGGCGCTGCATTGACGAGTGAAGGCATCGTATCCATGGATTCCTGCCTGATGACTGGTGTCGATGGCGAGGTTGGTTCCGCGTGCGGTCTGACCACGTCTAAGAATCCGATCAACGTAGCGCGTGCCATCAAGGAAAAGACCAAGCATGTCATGTTTGCCAAGCCCGGTAATGATTTGCTCAAGGAGTGGGGAATCGAACTGTGCGACAGTGAATATTTCATCACTCCAGCACGTCAGGAATCCTTGCGCGAGGCGCAATCCAACGGCGATGAATGGGAGAAGCATGGCACCATCGGCGCTGTCGCCCGTGACTCGTCCGGCAACATCGCTGCCGGCACCTCCACCGGTGGCATCACCAACCAGATGCCGGGACGCGTCGGCGATTCGCCTCTGCCGGGCTGTGGTACCTATGCCAACAACGATTCCGTCGCGATCTCCTGCACCGGCATCGGTGAAGCGTTCGTCAAGGAAGTCGCTGCGCATCAGGTTTCCGATCGTGTTCTGTACGCCAAGGAGGAGCCGATCGAGGCTGCGAAGGCGGCGCTGGATGGTGTCGCCCGTCATCATGGAGATGGCGGTATGATCGTCGTTCCGGCTCATGGTGAAGGCGCAATGGTGTTCAATAGCGAGATGATGAACTGCGGTTGGAAGTCTCCGAAGGGCAGCTACGTGCAGAGTTGATGCTGTAGTGGCAAACCGGCAAAACAAGCCACAAAAGTACAGTGGGGTTCGAATCCATGAAGGATTCGAACCCCACTGTACTTGAGCTCCCTATATGGCCGGCGAATCGTTCGTCCGCCGGCCAGAAACATCACTTAGTGATGGTGTTGTAGGTAGGCAGATTGGTGTAATCGAACGACACGTTCTTCACGTTCGTCGCGGACGCGGCGGCGACGTTGTCGTTCCACAGCGGAATCACCGGAAGATCCTTGGCCAGCACTTCCTGCGCCTTGGTGAAGTCCTCGGTCCGCTTCTTTACGTCGGTCTGGGCAAGTGCGGCATTCAGGAGCTCGTCGAATTCCGCACTCTTGTAATCACCATCGTTCGAACCATGACCGTCAGCGGAGCTGGAGGCATATAGCGGATTGAGATAATCTTCAGCGGACGGGTAATCCAGCATCCAGCCGGCACGGAACGCGGTTTTGATGGTGCGGTTGGTCACCTGGTTACGCACGTCGCTGAACGTGGCGTACGGCTCGCCAGCGGCGTCGATGTCGAGCGTGTTCTTGATCTGGTTGCACACGGCATCGACCCATTCCTTATGGCCGCCATCGGCGTTATAGGCGATTCGGAAGTTGCCGGACCACGGCTTGATGGCATTGGCTTTCTTCCAGAGTTCCTTGGCCTTGGAAGCGTTGTATTTCAGGTTGCTGCCGTTCTGTTCCAGTTTCTTCACATATTCGGGGACGAGCGGTGAAGTGAAATCGGTGGTCGGGGTCTTCGTGTTGTTGTAAACCTTCTTGACGATCTGGTCGCGGTCGATGGCCATGGAAATGGCCTGACGACGCAACTGGCCTTCTTCGTCGTTGCCGAAATGCTCAAGACGTTCCGGAATGACGAAGGACTGGAACGAGGATCCTGCCTGGCTGTAGGCGATCACGCTGGAATCCTGACGGAAGGTCTTCACCGCGGACTGTGGAATCTGATCCATCACGTCGAGGTTGCCAGACAGCACGTCGGAGTAAGCGGAATCCTCATTCGTGTAGACGCGGTATTCGATGCCTTTGTTGGACACCTTGCGGCTGCCCTTATAATCCCTGTTTGGTACGACGATGATGTTCTTGTCGTGGGACCAGGACTTGAACTTGTACGGACCATTGCCAATCGGAGCCTGGCCGAACTTCTTGATGTCCTTAAATGCCACGCTTGGCAGCGGGAACATGGATTGGTGCGCGAGCTTGGTCGGGAATACGGAATCAGGCTTGTTCAGCTCGACGACCAGCGTGTAGTCGTCCGGGGTGGAAAGACCGGAAAGTGTGGCCTTCGGATCGACGTTCGGATCCTGCAGTTCGTCATAGCCCTTGATGGTGGAGAATCGGCTTGCGGTCTTCTGCGCGTTCTTCACGTTGGCGGCGAAACTCCAGGTGTCGGCGAAGGAATGGGCGGTTACCGCCTCGCCGTTGGTGAACTTCCAGCCTTTCTTCAACTTGATTGTGTACGTGGTGGCATCCTCGTTCGGGGTGATACTCTCGGCGACTTCGAGATGTTGCTTGCCCTTTGCGTCGAAGCTCACCAGACCTTCGAACAGGTATCGAATAACTCTGCCGCCGCCCATTTCGTTGGTGTCGCTTGGAATTAGACCGTTCTGCGGTTCGCTGTTGTTCACTGAAATCAGCGAGGTGCTATCGGAGCCGTTGGAGGCTGTGTCATCGTTGGAAGACGATCCGCATGCGGCGATCGACGTCAGCATGGCACCCGCCGCGGCCATGGCCAGCAGACGCCGGAATGTGTTGTTCTTCATTTCATTCTCCTTTAATGTCGACTTTTCCGCCGATTATGTCGACGAAAAAACAATAGGACATAATATGAGAGTTTTATAAAATTTTCGTGTCATGTCTCAATTTGAAAACGAACCGCTGGCAGGCGTTGGATATGGACGTTATCTTCAGCTTTCTAGGAATGCGGGGATGGCCTCGACTGCCGCATAGCCCGCGCGGTACATGCGTTCCAAACCTTCGAACGACTTGCTCAACGTGTTCAGGCCGTACAGGCTTTCCGGCGCGAGGATGAGCACGCGGCCGTCCTGCTCGTATTCCTTGGCCAGCGCCACTTCGTCGTTGTACGTCTGATAACGGTTGAGCAGTTTTTGCGGGTTTCAATCGACTTTACGCGGTCTATCGGAACATTCGCGCTCAGCGATCAAGCAGCGATTGCGCTAATTGCGCGATTTGTGTGGAAGTGTCGGAATTGGCCAGCTCGATACCACCGTCCGCGTCTTCCGGAGAGAGTTTGCCCAACGATTCGAGCACTACGCCAAGATGGCGCACGGTACCTTCGTTGCCGTCGATGATTGCCGCTGTGTCGGGCAGCAGTTCGCGGAAATAGTCGCGGTAAAACACGAAATGCGTGCAGCCAAGCACTACCGAATCGATCGTCGACAAATCATACTGGTCGAAATACTGGTGCAGCGTGTGCATCACAACATCGTGATCGTCGAGTTGGCCGTGCTCAACGATCTCCACCAAACCGGGGCAGGGTTCCGGAAAGATCGTATGGTCTGTTTTGAAACGATCCATCAGCACGGCGAACTTGCGTTCCCGCAACGTCAGGGGAGTAGCTGCGACGATGACACGCTGACGATTGCCATGGCCTCGATCGCACGCCACCTTCAGCGCTGGTTCCATGCCAATGATCGGAATGTCGTATTTGTCGCGCAACTCGTTGGCTGCGGCGGAAGTGGCGGTATTGCAAGCGATGACAACCGCTTTCACTCCCTGCTCCACGAAACGTTTCACAATGGCGTCGGACAGCTTGCGTACCTGTTCAGGTGATTTGGTTCCGTACGGAGCGTTCGCGGAATCGCCAAAATACAGCACGCGTTCGTTCGGCATATCGCGGCGGATTTCGCGCGCCACGGAAATCCCGCCCAAACCGGAATCGAAAACGCCGATTGGTGCCGTTGAAGTCATACGTCCTCCCTTGTTCCGCACGCCAACATACTGCAACATAATGCACACGTGTTGCGTCCAACTTCTTCAATAGCCTACCGCGTGTAGAGTGAATCGGTATGAGCATTCCAAGCATTGTTTACAAAGCGCACGCCACCGGCAACGATTTCGTGGTGTATCTGGACGCCGAAGGCACGTACGAGCCTACCGCCGATGAAGTGCGATTCCTGTGCGACCGTCATTTCGGTATCGGTGGCGATGGCTTGATCCGCCTTACTCATCCGCAGGCGGTGTCCGATTTGAACGACAAGCAGATTGCCGTTTGTGCTGCCGACAATGCGGATTGGTTCATGGACTACCGCAACGCGGATGGTTCGTTGGCTGAGATGTGCGGCAACGGCACGCGTGCGATCACTCTGTTCGCGCAACGGCAGGGTATTGCCGGTCAGCCGGGCGGTGAACCGTTCCGTCTCGGCACCCGTGCCGGTGTGAAGGTTCTGACTTCACTTGGCGATGTGCCGACTCTTGGCAAGGACGTGTTCCAGGTTGAGATGGGTTCATGGAAGCGTGGCGATCTTGATGGATACGAAGTGACGATTCCCGGCACGGCCGGTTCCGCACGCGGCACGTTCGTGGACATGGGCAATCCGCATGTGGTGGCCGTCATCGAAGACGCGTTCTCCAGCCTGCCGACGGTGGAACAGCTTGATTTGGTGACCAAGCCGGTGGTCGCGCCCCGAATCGAAAGCGACCAGAATGTTGAGTTCGTGCGCATCGACGAGCAAAGCGAAGGCGACAACGAGGGCAACGCTACCATGCGCGTCAACGAACGCGGCTGCGGCGAAACCCTGTCGTGCGGAACCGGCCTGTGCGCCACCGCCATCACGTTGCGTGCCAAAACCGGCATCGACCATTGGACGATCACCGTGCGTGGCGGCACCCTGCGCGTCGACGTGACCGATAACGACGTGAAACTCACCGGATCGGCCACCATCGTCGGCAAAATCGAACTGCTGTAAGGTTTTGCGCATAACACTGAAATTTGCGGATACGCAAAAGAAAGAAGCCGGCTGTTTCCAGTCGGCTTCTCTTGTAGGCGAGTGAATCCCTACTGCTGATTGGACGTTACTTGACGTCAACTGAACAGCAGGGGGCCGTCTTCGACGAGAATGATCACAATCAATGTCACGATCCATAAGGCATCGACCATCAGATCGTAATTAAGACGGTAGTAGGTGCGTACGCCCTCGCGCTTGGCCGGAATCTCCTGAACCACCGCCGTGGCATGAGACAACGCCATGAACTGCACGGTGGTGGAGAACATCAGGCACAGACACCACGGGCATAGCGCGTTGATCACAAACAACGACTGCGAGGTCAGCCAATACGAATAAGCCAGCGCGGCCAATCCACCCAGCCATGTGCACGACGCAAACCAGCGGGGCACGGCGACCTTCGTCAAACCGATCACCGCGATCGTTACGAACACTGATTCCGCGGCGATGCCGAAGAACGCATTCGGGAAACTCAAACCGGCGAACTTCACAACCTCAGCCTGCCACGATTCCGCAACCGCGGAACACGACATCACGGCATTCACATCACAGCTGAGCTTCTGACCGGGATTGCGCGCCATTTTCAGTGTCTCGGCGGAAAGCACGAACGATACGACCAGCGCTACCGCCGAGGCGATCAGCATGACTAGATACGTCCATGTCGCGGTATGCCGCCAACCGCGCGGCTTCGTATAATCATCGTCGAGAGTGGCTTCGGCAACCTGTTCGCCGGAAAAATCGCTCATCGTGCATCCTTGAATCAAAATACAAACGTTGTCATCGCCTAGTTTACGCGGTATTGTGCCGAGTCGCGCCAAAAACAGCTTACGATGGATACATGATTCGCGTAGGCACTGCGGCACCGCCCGCTGAAGGTTGGGACATTCACTGCCATACCGTTTTTTCCGACGGTACGGAAACGCCGCGTGCGTTGTTGCAGGAAGCGAGAGCATTGCGATTGCATGGTGTTGCGATTGCCGATCATGACACGACCTCCGGTTGGCAGGATGCGTTGGCTGCTTCGCGGGAGGTCAGATTGCCGTTGTTACGCGGTACGGAAATCACTGCCGTCGATGAGAGCGTATCCGTGCACATGCTCGCATTCCAATATGATCCGCTGAACGCCGATATCAGCGAGATGTTCGCGTCCACCCGCGAGGCGCGACTGCGTAGAACCAAGCGCATGGTCGAACTGATGGCGCAGGATTTTCCGATTACGTGGGATGATGTGCTCGCGCAGGTGCGTGAAGGCAAACGCACCACGATAGGCCGGCCGCATATCGCCGACGCATTGGTGGCTGCCGGCGTATATGAAACACGATCCGACGCTTTCGCCGATGCGGTGAGCGCAACGTCGAAATATTACATTCCCACGCCATCACCGACCACGCACGACGTGGTGGCCGCGGTCAAGGGTGCGGGCGGGGTGGTGGTTATCGCCCACGCCGGAGACCCCCGGCGCAATCGGACATTACTGACCGACCGGCAAATCGAATCTCTCATCACCGAAGGCTTGGACGGTTTGGAAGTGTGGCATCGCGGCAATCCATCAGAACAGCGTGAACGTCTGCTCACCATTGCGCGCCGGCACGATCTGCTGGTGACTGGCGGATCCGACTGGCACGGCAAAGGCAAGCCGAACGCGCTGGGGGAGAACCTCACCAGCGACGAAACGGTTCAGGAAATCATCAATCGAGGCGTTCACTTGAGCAAAGAATCGTCGAAGGCGAAAATAAAAAACCGAAACGCAATCATCGATGCGTAATCGCGATATGAAACCAGGAACGAGTTGATCGCCCAAAATGGAAAAGCCAGACGTGAACGTCTGGCTTTTCTTGTGACGTCGAAAACGTGTGTTTCAGTTCGAAGCTGAAATCTGGTGATGCGAACGGGTCAGAGGTTGCCGAAACCGACGGCGTGCTTGGTTTCGGAACCGATGATGGCGTAGCCGAGCGAGCCTGCCGGCACCACGATGCGACGGCCCTTGTCGTCCGTCAGATTGATGGTCTTGCCGTTCTCCACGGCGTCGGCGATGGCCGTGTTGACCTCATCGGCGCTCTGTTCGGTGCTGAAGGTGACGGTGCGGGCCACATTCTGAATGCCGAGTTCAATATCCATGGATGCTCCTTCGTGATAATGCGCAATGCATGCGCACGTGTATGTACGGGTTATGTGCGCCTATTCTACGCGTAGCTTCTCATCGGTGGCGTCTTCCGCCTCCCACTGATTGATCTGCGCCTGCGCTTTCTGCATGGTCGCCTCATCTCGCTCCAACAGTGGAATGAGTACTGTCGCGGCCTCGCTGTGCGATGCGGGAATCGATTCCTCGTTCGTATCGTCGTTGTCGTCGGCCGTTTCCAGCCTGCTGATTACCATGGTGGAACTTGACGGCATGGATTCGTGCCGTTCTTTTGCGGAATGTTCCGGAATGAAAGTGCTGACCGAGGTCGCCTCATGTTCATTCGTATTGCCGGACGGTGCTTGTGATGGCTGGGCTCCGGCCGGTACGAACGCTTCCGTCGCGTCGTTGACGATTTCCTTCGTCTTGCGGACCGGCTGGGAGCCGGTCACGTCGAAATCGCCGGTCACGTCGAAATCGCCGGTCACGTCGAAATCGCCAGTGGAATCATCCATATCCACAGCGTCAACATGACGTTCGCCGGTCGTGTCGGAATCATTCTGCTGTGCGGCCGCGTTACGGCGACGCTCCGATTCGTTCAGCAACGTGCCTACGGTGATTGTGCTCGGCGGGCGCTGGGGGCGATCCTTGGACTCCTGCTTCGTTTCAGTTTGCACGCGATTCTTCGCTGTGGCGACACCCAACTGGTGGGCCAGGCGTTCCACCTGCGCCTTGAATTGCATAATCTTGGCGTTGTCTGCCTTGTTCAAAGCGGAAATAAAATCGCCGACCTGCTCCATCTGCAGCCACAGATTGGCCCGCAGCATAATCAGATCATCCAAACGATTGCCCAACATGCGACCGTATGCGGAAAGCAAGGCATTGCGGTGGTTCTCGTCAAGCTTGGCGAAAATCCAAGCCAAATCGCGGGCAGGATCGTTGACCTGCATATCCTGCCAATTCGTGACCGCGGTGATGGAGGAACCGGAAAAAAGCACATCGCCGTCACGCAACCCGCCATGCACCGGGCAAGTGGAGAACGACCACAGGCCGTCGGTCTCAAGAATATTCGCCCAACTAGTGGTGATCTCCTGCGGAACATGACCAGCCTGACGCAGGCGCTTGATCCAAGCGGTCAGCTGAGCGCGAATCTGGCCGGTGACAAACGTCGGATAGCCCGCTTCCTGCAGGAAGTCGGGACGAAGGCGATGAATCGCGCCCAAAGCGGTGCCTACGCTGGAACAATCATCCAAAGTCAGCAGCTCCAACGGCCGCGCCTGACCCACATGGTGGGTGGCCACCAGCACGGACGTATCTCCAGTGGCGGAATGCTTCAAATCGCCGTTTGAAAAAGCTACTATGCTATCGACGGCAAAACCCAATCCGCCTAATTCGCGGGCTTGCGAGAGCGTCTGCGCAGCGCGCACGCGACCGGCAAGACGCTTACGGCCTTCAGGCGTGTTGGATGCGAACACGTCATACAGCTTGCCCGCTGCATCCTGAACCACGGCATGGTCGACGCCGTACCCCTCGTCGGTCGGGTTGGTCTGTTCGCTGGCACGCGCGCCCGCAATGGCGGCGTTCGGCATCGCCGCACTCGTCAGGGCAGCTATCATAAATTTGCTTCGTTCGGTCACAATTCCAACCTTAATACACAATAGGGGCGAAGCGTTGCCGACTTGCCAGTAAAACTGCAGGTGAACCGCGGGCAAATCGTCACATGGCGACGGCAATCTGCCACAATGGAACGTATGAGTGCAACAGCGGAAGAGATTCTTGACGGATTGGATGAGGCGCAAAGGGCGGCCGCAACGGCCGTGGACGGTCCAGTGCGCATCATCGCGGGCGCGGGCGCGGGCAAGACGCGAACCGTTACCCGCAGAATCGCCTATGCGTGCGCCACCAAAGCGTGGAATCCACGAAGCACGATCGCAGTCACATTCTCCGTCAAAGCGGCGGCGGAAATGCGTAGCCGCCTATCGAAACTCGATGTCGCAGCCGACGTCAAAGCAGCCACCTTCCACTCCGCGGCCCTCCATCAGCTACGCCAAGTGTGGCCGGACGTATGCGAGGGGCCGATGCCGTTCATTTCCAGAAATCCACGTGAACTGGTGGAGCGCTCGCTGCGCCGCGTCACCGCCTTCCAAGTGGATGACGACACCATACGTAACTTGCAAGCGGAAATCAACTGGTGCAAAATCTCACTGATCGCACCGGAAGATTACGCGCGGGTTTGCGCGGCAACGCATCGACAGCCGCCATCAGGCCTCGAACCAAGCCAATTCGTAGACGTATACAAAGCGTATGAGGCAGAAAAAACCAACCGCAACGAAATCGATTTCGACGATATTCTGCTGATCGTTTGTCATCTGATGGAAAGCGACGAGGAAGTGGCCTCAGCTATCCGCTCCAACATCAGATGGCTTACCGTCGACGAGTACCAGGACGTTTCGCCATTGCAGCACCGTCTGCTCACCCGATGGCTCGGCTCAAACCGCAATATTTGCGTGGTGGGCGATCCGGCGCAGACCATCTACTCGTTCGCGGGCGCAAGTAGCTACAGTCTGCTCAACTTCGATTCGGAATTCGGTCCGCTCACCGCTGACATCAATCTGAACAACGACTACCGTTCCACGCCGCAGATCGTCAACTATGCCAATCGTGTGCTTGCGGCATCGCCGCAACGGGCCGATTATCTGAAGCTCAGCTCTGAAAGGAGCAAAGGACGGAGGGTCGTGGAAACCATATATGGCAGCGATTGGGAGGAAGCGCAAGGTGTGGCGGCGCGCATCCGCAAACTGGTGGATGCGGGGGAGTCGCCGGCCGATTGCGCGATTCTCACCAGAGTCAACGCGCAGCAGAAAATCCTGTGCAAGGCATTGGCCGAACAGCATTTGAGATATCGCGTGCGCAGGGATAGCGGATGGCAGAATTCCGCACTTTCCGACGACACGCAGACCAGACTGGCCATGTTGGAGGCATTGGGCGTCGGCGCGGATCTGAGCGGCGTGACCATTTCCACTATCCACGCGTCCAAAGGTTTGGAATTCAAGCACGTGTTCCTTATCGGCTGCTCGGAAGGACTCATACCGTATGGGTTGCCGCAGGATGACGACGTGCTTGAGGAGGAACGCCGGCTCATGTATGTGGCCGTGACGCGCGCCGAAGACACGCTTGACGTCTCATATGCGCGTACCCGTGAAGGCAATGAGGGTGAAAGGGCACGACGGGTGTCGCGCTTCTTCCGCTGATACTGCGAACGGAATAGCGCGATTACTCGGCGTCGGTATCGTTGTTGCTGCCGGATTCTGCGGAATCGTCAGAGTCGCTGCCATTGGTATCGGATTCGCCGCCCTTGTGCTCTTCCTCGTCAAGCAGCTTGCTGAGTTCGGCATCCCAATCGATGGTCATGCCATCGGCGTCGCCAAGGGGCTGCGACGCCATATCGGTGGCATTGGAAGCGGCGAACGTCGTATTTTCCGTGTTTTCCGACGATCCGTTGTTCTGCGACTGTGAGGTGTTGTCATCGTCATCATTCGGCAGTTGCGGCAGTAGATCGGGATGTGACCATTTCGCGTCTCGTGCCTGCGCGCCTTCCGTAGCGCAGATGTTATCCCACAATGCGGCCGCTTCACGCATGCGCTTCGGGCGTAATTGCAAGCCGATCAGGCTTTCGAAGGTGCGTTCCGCGGGACCTCCGATGGCGCGCTCGCGGCGGAGCATCTCACGAAGCTGTTCGATATGCGGAATATGAGCCATGCCGGCGCGCCACACTACGGTGTCTACCCAACCCTCTACCAAGGCGAGCAGATTCTCCAGCGATTTCATGGCCTGCTGTTGTTCAGGCGTGTCAGGGAACGCCACCTTGGTGATGTTCACCGCGTCGGCCATGGAATCCGGGTCGACGGACTGCGCATCGCGGATCTGCTCCTCCATGGCGTCCAAATCGATGCTGGTGCCACGGGCATACTTGCCCAACAGCGCCTCGAAGCGTGGCATCAGCCACGGCACGGAAGCGTACAGGCGCGAATGGGCGAGCTCTTGCAGTGCAAGATAGCTCATTACTTCGTTCACGTCGATTTCCAAGGATTTCGCATATTCGACGACATTCTGCACGATCAGGCCTCCAGCCGGATTCTTCAGCAACGAAATGCTTTGGTCGAAACTGCCGCGCACCTCATGCGACAAATCGCCGGCGGCACGTCCCAGCTGCATGGCGAACGACGTATTGCCGACGAAACGCATGAGTTTTGCCGGATCTTTCATATCATCGGGAATCGGAATCTGCACCGGACCGGCGAAAATGCCGGAAATTTCCGTATGGAATTCGGAATCGCCGAAACGCTGTGACAAAATCGAAGCCAGAGCGTCGCTCATCGACTCGGCAATCGGGGATGCAAACTGCGCCCAGGAATCGATGCATCCTTCCACCCAGCCTGCGCGGGTAAGCACCTGCGTTTCGCCTTGCGCGGGGTTGAATTCGCAAGCGGTGTCAAGCCACAGATTCGCCTCGCTGATGGCTCGCCGGGCCATCTCGCCGTACTCCGCGCTCACACTGGTTTCCGATCCTTCGCCATTGGCCTGCTGCAATGCCAATGATTTCGCCAGTTTGACGTTGATTGGACCTTCCTCGGTGATGTGCTGGATGTCTCCGAAAGTGTTGAGCCCGCCCGCAGTGAACGCCTGCATCATCGACCTGACCTCGGCCGGCTTGGGAAGCTTGCTCACATCCTGACTCATCAACTGGTCGCGCAACTCTTCCGGCATGTTGGAAAACTGGTTCCATGCCATCTCGCCTTGAATTGGTCCGAAACAATCGATAAACCATTGGCGGATCGCGTTCTCGTCCATGCCGGCCCTGCCTTTTCCTAAGCGTTTTTTCAAGTTTGGTTGGTTCCATACTATGTTATGGGAGGTATGCCCAAGATGAAGGAAACACGACGAATTCACGGCAAAAACACACGTAGCGGCGCTCCGGGACGTGTCAAACGATGGCTGATAGGCGCGGAAGGTTGGCTGTCCGCGCGTTCATGGCGTTATCTTGCAGGACCGTTGGTGGCGGTACTGTGCGTATTGGTGTTGATTATGCCCAGCGCGTATGTGGTGCAGGTGCCCGGCCCGACACAGAATGTGCTCGGGGAGGTTTCCGGCAAGCAGGTCATCGCCGTTTCCGGTGCGAAAACGTATAAGGATTCAGGCCAACTGCTGTTGGTCACGGTCAATGCTTCAGGCGTGCCAGGGTACCCGGTGTCGAACGCGCAGGCATTGGTGGCGTGGGCCGATTCGAAATCCACGGTGATGCCTCAGGAAGCGGTGGTTCCTGTTGGGCAGACCGCAGAGGAATACAAGCAGTCCAGCGACAAGGAGATGACGTCATCGCAGGATTCCGCCACCGCAGCGGCGAAAAAGTTCCTGGAAGAGCATGGTTATGACGTGTCCGGCATGAAGGTGTCCATGCATGTGGACGACATCGGCGGGCCGTCGGCGGGCATGATGTACACGCTTGGTCTGATCGACAAGGTGACCGGTGAAAAACTTTCTGGGGGTAAGATCATCGCGGGAACGGGCACTATGAACGACAAAGGTGAAGTCGGTGAAATCGGAGGCATCCGTTTGAAGATGCTCGGAGCGAAACGCGACGGAGCAACTTGGTTCCTTGCCCCGGAATCCAATTGTTCCAGCGTTGTGGATCATATTCCGGAAGGTTTGAACGTGGTGAAGGTGTCCACTTTGCAGGAGGCGTACGATGCGCTGGTTGCCGTCCGAGACGGCAAGGGTGCATCCCTGCCGCAATGCTCCGCGGGAGAGTGACGCATTCCGAGATATAAGAAAAAACAATCTCGCAAAGTGAGCAATTCCACGGTTCGTAACGTATATGTTCGAGCAGTGTTGGTATATTGACGAACGTGAATCAAACGGCATCTGATAACGCTGAAGAATTCGGTTTCCACGCCGGCGACCTGGTACAGGAATGGCTGTGGGACGATGATGTGGACGACTCGATCCGCGCCAAGATCGAGGAGCTGACCGGTGAAGAGCTGGTCGACGAGGACTATGATTCCGCCGTTGATGGCGTGATTATCTGGTGGCGCGACGGCGATGACGAAGACGAACTGTCTGACACCATCGTCGATGCGTATGCGGTCCTTGGAGACGATGGTCCATTGTGGGTGCTCACCCCGAAGCCGGGGCGCCCGGGCGCGGCAAGTTCAAGCACCGTGCAGTCCGCCGCGAAGACCGCCGGCATGAATGCAGCCACGCCGCTGACCGTCAGCGGTGACTGGAACGGCATCCGTCTGCGCGCATTCGGCAAAGGCCGCTGATCGTATTCGTTTTACCTGCCTTGGCACGCATGGCCAAGGTCGGGCGCTCATATAAAGGCTTGGAATCACACGATTCCGAGCCTTTTTTTGCTTGCGGAAGCAGTCGAAGAAGATGTTTCCATGAAATTGTCTATATTGACAAAAGTCATGATTTTGCTGACACGCGCACGAGATAGTTGGGAATATCAGAAGAGTCGGAACGGCTTATTTTTGCGGAAACAAAAGGTGGGCGATGAGGGACTCGAACCCTTTGCGCTCGGTTTTTCATATCGTTGTTATTCCGCCGTTTTCCCAGTGTTTCCAACGGTTCCCGCATGGTTCGCATATCACTGCAAATCACTGCAATTCACTGCAATTACCGGAAAAGTGTGGGCAAAATGTGGGCACGGATGGGCGTGGCTCACCAGACCATCGGCAGGTTGAGGCATTGGCGCGCCCACCGTTCCACCGCCAGATTCTCCTCGTCGTCGCCAAGCAGGAGGAGGAAGCCGGCGTTCTTGCCGAGCGAAGCGGGTTCCAGCTTCTTGATCACGCCACGCTCCTGAAGCCATACGGCGGCGTCGCTGAATTGCTTCTTTGCGTTGAGTTCGCGCTTGCGCATGATTTTGTCGGCGTCTTCGCTCATGGCTTGCTCCGGAGTGAGCATCACCATTCCATGATCGTCGGAAAATGAGCGCCAGCCGAGCGTGTAGTAGCGGCATGGCGCGTTGACCTTGCGCAGCTTCTCAGGTGGCTGGTTGCGTTCTCGGTCCCAGTCGTAGGTTTGGTCGCACATGTATGCGAGTACGAGTTGCGCCATGGCGTAGACTCCGATGTTGTCGCCTCGCTGGTAGGCGAGGCGTCCTTTGCTGGCGAGCTCGTAGAAGGCGTCGGTGTTCTTGTATCCCATTGGTTTCATCGTCTTTCCCTCCATGCCTCGCTGTATTCTGGTGCACGGAGAATCATCCTAGGTTTTCCCTGCCCGCGTGGTTCTGACCAACCGCGCGGGCTTTTATTTAATGTTTTGAACTATAGCACCACTCAAGTGTATAATCAAATTTATACAACGAATATAACGAAAGTAACAGAAAACCGTTGCTGCGGTATTACCCACGTTATACATATACAAGACGTACTAGTTATTAATATTCTTTTTATAAGGCAGCAATATAAAAAAGCCCCACAAATGTGGGGCAAATGGAAGAGAGCGTCACTGCTTGGTGAACGTGCCGCAATTCTGGAGCTTGAACTGCTGCCCATCGCTCACCGTCACCTGCGGATAGCCACCACCAGGAATATCATTCTGAACGATGTCGTCGCCTACGGAGATCTCCCAGTAACAGCGGTCCGTCACGGAATTGTTTGCGCGATACGTTCCGGCGTCGATGTCCTTGCCGACCTGCCACACGCCATCGGAGGCGCTGGTCCTCTTGGCGTTGTCGACCTGACCGGTCAACGATTCGATTTGCGCCTGCAAATTGTCCCGCGTGGCCTCCATCTTCTTTATGTCGGCCTTCATGCCGTCAGCCTTGTCTATCGTCTCCGTCGCAGTGTCGTAATCATCCGATAGTGAGTTGTATTCGTCCACAAGCTTGTTGTATTCGTCTATCAGCTTCGAATAGTCGGCATTGTCGGCTTCGATCGTCTCGGCGGCTTCCTTGACCGCGGCGGAATGGACGCTGGCGGCATAGGTGGCCGCTCCGACGGCCAACGCCACCGCGCATACGGCGGCGATGCCGGAGCAGACCGCCGACTTCACCTTCACGTCCTTGCCGAGCCATGCCTTGAGCTTAACCAGCATCGCATTGTTCTGTCTGATTCTCATTGGTTCCTTCTCTCTTCCCGCCAAACAAGGGGGATGCAGTCGATTCTACGCCGATGCGAGCGTGCTCCGGTAATCTTCCAACACCTGCGTGGTCACGTTGAGTTCGTCCGCGATCTGCCATTCGTACTCGTACATGCGTTCGAGCAGTGCGAGTTCGGTTGGATTGACGAGCGTGAGGGCGGTTTGCGTTCTGGTACGTCGTTCCTGCTTCGAGCAATCGTTCAAACAGCCGGTGTCGCCATGCCGCCAGTGCAGCAGCTCGTGCACCAAAGTGCAGCGCTTCGCCGTGTACGTGAGTCTGCGATCAATCAGGATGACGTGGGTTTCGTCGTCGTAGCAGCCCCATAGTCCGTCCGGCAGGATGGCGCTGGATACGGTGACGGGCAGTCCGATGATGGCGCGGCGCATGGCGCCGTAGGTCATGCGCCGGTCGATCGGCAGGTCAGGCAGGCTCGTCGTAATCCGGCCCAGCCTCTCCATTGATGGCCTCCTGCTTGCCAGCGGCCCGATACGCCGCAAGGGTCACGTCGCCCCTCTGCAGCTTGTTGAGGGTTTCGGCGGTTCTTTTTTCTTCCTGTGCTGCCAGCGCGTTTGCGAATAGCTGACGCAATGTCATCCCGCATGTCTTGGCGATTCGTTCGCAGTCCGATACCGTCAAGGGCGCGTCGAACCGGGCGCGGACGAACCAATAGTTGCGGCTGAATCCACATTTCGCGGCGAAATCCGTAGCGGTCATACCGCTCCTGGATTGCAGTGCTTTGCAGTATTCCATGACGCTCCGCGCTCCGTCGGTAACGTCGGTGTTAGCTCTTGTTCCCATGGCTCCATAATACCCAATTGTGTACTTTTTGTAAAGTAATCAATTAAGTACTCTCGTAAGAGTATCCAAATAAGTACTATCTGTAATCAGCAACGAAACGAGAAAGGAGGTTGGGTGACAAGCGAAACGGAACTCATGAGAGCCAACATCCGAGGGGAGATGGCTCGAAGGGGCATGACGCAAGAAGACATAGCCAAAGCGATTGGATGCGAAAGGCCGCTGGCGAACAAAAAACTCACCGGCAAGAAAGACTTCACCGTAAGCGATCTGGAAAAAATCGCCGACATGTTTGGAATGACCCTCTTCCAATTCACTGCGGTGCTGCTTCAACCAATCGACAGCATCAAACAATTCAAGGTCTAAGGAACACCGAACATGAGCCAGCAACTGTTGAACCCGCCAAAACCGCCGACGCTCCACGAGACCGGATGCCTGCTGCTCGCATCAAGCGGCTTCTACATCCGCCTTCACGAGGACGGCAGCGCCAGTCTCGTGGACGGCATCCAAGACATCACCCTCGCGGAGTTCACGTCGGCGGAAATCGAAGACATCGCCTACAACCTCTCCAACAAGATCGGAGCAACAAGATGAGCTGGATGGACGACGGCGGCTTCGAGATGCAGACCTTCCCCGCCCAGGACGGCAGGCCGATGGCGCGAATGAGCTTCCGCACATCGACCGGCCAATACTACTTCAACCTCACCAAGACCGAGGTGCAGCGCATCCGCCGCGAATGCAATCGAACCCTCAAGGGAATGGAGGCAGACAAATGACCAACCATGACCACCACCGTGACGGCGAACAGGCGGAGAACACGAAGCCGAACTACACGTTACGCCGCATCAAGACCCTGCTCGCCGTCATCGCATGCACCGCGTCGGCGACCCTGCTGTTCACTTGGCGGACGGCGGACTCGCAGACGGCCACCGTCCTTGTGAGCGTCATCTACATTCTGACCGGCCTGTGGCTGACCGTGCGGTTCGCCCCACGCAACTAAGACTTCCCACCAGCCGACAGTCCAACAAAACAAACCAAATTAGGGATATTTTCGCGGACATCCACGTTCACCAGTCGGCTGGCGGGAACACATAACTGAATATCGACAAACAACAAATCCGCCACGGCGTTTACATGCACATCACTCTGTCGTGGCTTCGGCTGGGCGACGGTTCGCCCGTCCACGGATTCCAATCTTCTTCTCTCTAACTATCAAGAAGCAGGCATTCCGGTGCTTGCAGACCCTTCAAGTCCGCCTGACGGCTTCCATCGCCGTCGGCCACGCCACCGACCGCGAACACGTTCAGGTCTCGCGTTCCAACAGTCAAAGGGGCGCTCGGAATCCACGGACGGCATCGGTTCGACTCCGATGCCAGCCACTCAGCCCCATCCACTCGTCAGGACGGGGCACACAACGCCAAACAAGCAAAGGAAACCACACCATGGACGAAAACAAACCACAGTCGGCAAAATGGGTGCTCTGCGTCGACATCGACCCCGACAACCCGGAATCCGACCCAATGTTCGTCGCCGCACTTGACATGCCGCTGGACGGCGGCCTGATCAGCGTCACCCTGCCCGGCGACAGCCTCGGCAAAGCAACCGCGCTTGCCGCCAGAACCGCATGCCAGGCCATCGACAAGGCGCTCAAACGTCACCTCGAACGCGGCGGCGGCGACACCGTGGAAATGCTCGACGGCCTCCACATCGACCCGATGGGCGACATTCGGGACGGCAGGTCATGACCGATCTGCTCACGCCAGCCGAACTGGCCGCCATGCTTGGCATGAGCGTGCGCACCCTTGCCAACTGGCGGAGTACCGGCAAAGGCCCGCCGTACTTGAAAATCGGCGTGGAACCGCCCGGAGGACATCAGGACAGGCGCAAAGTCAGATACCAACGCGCCGTGGCCGAACGGTGGGCTTCGGCGCACGAATACCGGAGGACGGTGGCGAGATGAAAAAACGGCATGCCCATCCCGGCACGCGGTTTACAAGCAGTCCGACCGTCACAAGCGACGGGAAAGCACGCTTCGATACCGGCAAGCCGACCCTCACACAGCAGGGCATCGACGTGGACGCTTTCATCCGCAAAAACCACGCGCTCATTGAAAGACTCAGGAAAGGAACACGTTGAAACACGAATACACGTTCGAAGAGCTCGCCGAACTGAGAAAAATCTACGACGAGTCGGGCGAAGCGGGACTCAATATCCACGAAATGCGGGCGTTGCGCAAGGCCGGACTCCTCACGCAGGGCCTGCCGGAGAAACCGTCGAAACGAGACTGCATCCTCGCGCACTGCAAAAACCGCATCGACCAAGGCCAAACGTTCGACGGCAAGGAAACCGCCGAAGCGCTCGGCATGAGCCAGAAAACGGCAGGCAACATTCTCGGCCAACTCCGCAAGGAAGGACTATTGCCGGCCTTCGACAAGCATTCGCCACGCAAGACACGAAAACAAACCAACGCAACCGGAAAGAAGAAAGAAACCATGACCACCACATCGAAAATCACAGCGGACAACGTCACCGAATCGAAAATCGCAGCAACCGACATCATCACAGCGAAACTCCCCACTGCGGAGATGGCACCGGAAAAAGAGCGCGAGCATACACGCGCCGCCATCACGGACGCGCTGGTCTACATCTACGACGCCATCAGCGCTCTGCAGAAAACCGCGTTCCAGACCAACGACAAAGTCGTCTACGGATTCGCCACAAAACTCCTCAACGGCGAATTGATGGACTTGAAAGCCAACTACTCGAAGGACGTGGCGAAGTGAGACTCAATTTCAACAGCAAGGATGGCGTTTTCACCGTCAAAGCCGAAAGCGAAGAGGAAAAAACCGCGCTCAAAACGTCGGCACCTGCCATCTGCAATCTCATCATCGATTTTTTTAACGGTGAAGTCCAGGAAATGAAGGTGGCGAAGGAATGAAACGCATCCCCCTCAAGGACACGGAACGCTACACGTTGGAACGTTTCAAGCAGTGCAAGAAGACGGAACGTCATCTTGCGTGGTTGAAGAGCCGTAAGGCGGGTGTCGGCGGGTCTGACATGAGCACGATCCTCGGTCTTAATGCTTTCAAAACGCCTTACGATTTGTGGCTTGAGAAGACGGGCCGTGTGGAACCGGAGGACATCTCCGACAAGTGGGCTGTCATCAAAGGCAATGCCCTGGAAAACGAGCTCAGGAAGCGTTTCCGCTCGAATCATCCGGAAATGCTGGTCACTGACGGTACGGACAAGCAGTTCATCAGCCGAGAAAAGCCCTATCTGCGCGCTTCCCTTGACGGCATCCTGCAAGGGGAGGACGGAAGCTTTGGAATCCTCGAAATCAAAACGGCGAGCAACCGTCGAGCGGGGGACTGGCATGACGAGGACGGCAGCCTCCGAATTCCACCTTACTATCTCGCTCAAGTCGAGTTCTATGCGCTCGTCACCGGATGGACGTGGGGCTACGTCTACGTCGCAATCGGAGATGACGAGCCGGTAGAAATCCCGTTCGAAGCCGACGTGGAGGATATGGCTGCGATCGACAAGGCCGCAGCCGACTTCTGGCATTTCGTCACTTCCGGCACGCCGCCGCAGTTGACCGGCGGTGACGTGCAGAAGGCGTTCCCGGAACCCACGCCGGACATCGTGGACGAAAGCGCCGACGATCACCTCTACTACCTGCTCGCACGATACGAGAGCGCCATCAGAATGCTGAATGACCTGAAGGCCACTCAGAAGGAATTGCGGGAACAGATCATCCTGCGCATCGGCTCGCATACGGGCGTGCGCTGCGGCAACCTCCAAGCCACCTACAAGCCGACGACCTGCAAGGAATACGTCGTCAAAGCCGCCACATACCGCAAATTCGCATTCAAAGTCACCGAAGAAAAGGAGCAATAATCATGGGAGCAATCGCACAGCAGGCGCAAGGCCGGCAGATGGTCGAAATGACGCCGAAAAAGAACCTCCAGATGCTGATGAAGAAGAGCTGGCCGCGCATCGCCAGCGTCGTCGGCAACAACATCAGCCCCGACCGCCTCTACCAGATGTGCGTGTCCGCCATCAACAAGACACCGAAACTCGCGGAATGCTCGCCGCAAAGCGTGCTCTCATGCTTCATGACCTGCTCAGCGCTCGGCCTTGAACCATCCAACGTGGACGGATTGGGACGAGCCTACGTGCTTCCCTTCTACAACAAGAAATCCGGCGGAATGGAAGCCACGTTCATCATGGGCTACCGTGGCATGATCGACTTGGCGCGACGTAGCGGCCAGCTCGTGGACATCAGCGCCCGCGCCGTACACCAGGGAGACGAATTCTCATACTCGTATGGCCTCAACGAGGAGCTGCACCACGTGCCATGCGCCAACCCCGGCGAACTGACCCACGTGTACATGGTCGCGCATTTCAAGGACGGCGGACACTACTTCCTCGTCCTTAACCGTCAGGAGATCGAGCAGGCGAGGGCACGCAGCAAGAGCGGCAATTTCGGCCCGTGGAAGACCGATTACGAGGCCATGGCGAAGAAGACCGCCATCCGTCGCGCCGCCCCGTACCTGCCTTTGACCGTGCAGGCGCAGACCGCCGTCGCCGCCGATGACATCACACCTGACTACGGCGACGTGTTCCAACCTGTGCTCGATGACGATAGCGCCGACGAAGCCGATGACGTGACCGCCGAAGTCATGGAAGCGGATACGCCGGAGGATACCGAAGCCGACGTGAAGGAGGCTGAGTGATGGCAGTGGAGAAGGCCGATGCCGCGATGATCGTAAATCGGCTCAGAATGGCGCGTGAGCTTGAAGATGATTGTCTGAAGCAGCTTGTCGATGCCGAGCCCGACGAGGACGGCATCTACCGTGACGCACAAGGCGCTTTATGGGTGCACTGCATCGATTCATGGAAGCAGCTTTTCGTCAGCTATGGCGCAAGAACCCTCGATTTGGGCATAGCCAGGACTTGGAAGTCTCTCATTAAGGACTGCGCGCCGACTGAAAGAATGCCGTTTCGTTTCATCACGCCGCTTACCGAGGAAGAGGAGAACTTCTGATGGCCGGAGAAACCGTTATCACGATCATTGGGAATCTGACCGCCGACCCGGAGATTCGTACCACTGGCAGCGGCGCATCCGTGGCCAGCTTCACGATTGCCTCCACCCCGCGCACTTGGAACCGTAATACGAACCAGTTCGAGGACGGTCAGGCTTTGTTCATACGCTGCTCCGCGTGGCGCGACCTAGCCACTCATTGCGCGCAGAGCCTTGCAAAAGGCATGCGTGTGATCGCGCAGGGTCGTTTGCAGCAGCGTTCCTATCAGGCGCAGGACGGTTCCAACCGCACGGTCATCGAACTGCAGGTGGACGAAATCGGGCCAAGCCTGCGTTATGCGACGGCTCAGGTGCAGAAGATGCAGTCAGGCGGATACCAGGGCGGCAATGCCAATGGTGGCGGCTATCAGCAGCAGCCGCAGCAGGCACAACAGCAGTCGCAGGGAGCCGACCCGTGGGCTGCGCCAGCAGAGCCTGAATTCTGATGGAATGGATCGAACCGCCGGACGTCGAACCGGTATGCCCGAAGCATGGGTGCGCGCTGTATCCGGCGCGCCCCATCCCATGCCCCGAATGTGAAATCGAAGCCGAAGAACAGGAGGCCGACCAATGAGCGGCAAGTCACGCAAGCGCAGCCGCAGGACCGCGAAGGACAACGGCACGCGCATGGAAACCGCCGTCGAATCCTACTTGCAGTGGGCATTGGGGGACATGCGCATCCAACGACTGCGACTCCACGGAAGCAAGGACATCGGAGACATCGGCAACGTGTACTGGCACGGCCGGCCCGTGTGCATCGAAGTGAAATGGACGCAAACCATGGACGCGCCGCAGCATATGCGCGAGGCCGTTAAGGAAGCGGGAAACATGGACTCGCCCTACCCGTGGGTCATCCAGAAGAAGGCGGGCGTGGGACTCACGTCCATGCACAAGCTCGGACAACAGCACGCCTACACCACCACCGAAGTGATGGACGCGATGCTCATGCTCTCGCCATCGGCATTGCGCGCGCGAATCAAACCCGAACCATTGGGAAGGAAGAAAAACATGCGACTGATCACATTGCAGGAGTTCGCATTAATACTCAACAGTGCATTGCCGCTCGGCCCGGACACGGAGGAATGATGGCTACGAACGTGACCGAGAAAGACAAGGCGCTCAACGAGATCATCGACATGTGCGTGAAGAAGCGCGCCCATTACCGTCAATTCCTCAACGATTTCATACTGACGCACTCGGAGGACTGGCATGATTCGGCTGACGTCACGTACGGAGAAAGAATCATGTTCCTGCGAGGGAAGATTCAGGCCTTTGATGAATGCGCTGCATGTTGCGAGTCCATGCTCGGCTATTCCGGCTCCATGCCGTCCGAAGTGCCGAATCAAAGCGAGGACGCGAAATGAGCTGTGTGTTAGACCTTCTCCCGCATGGCATGGGTCTGCGCGTGGAACTCGACACGAACGAAACATATTACCTGAAAAGCGGATGGGCAGGACGCTGGGACGGGATTTATGGGCTTGCTTGCGGATACGAGTCTTACGGAGACGAATATCATGCCGGACACATTACATGGTTTGAAGATCCGGGTCGCATCGCAATCATGAATAGCCACGTGAAGCTGGCAGTCCCATTTGAAGATGAAACCACCAAGCAAAGCGAGGACGCGAAATGAGCAGGACTGAAACCACCGCCATGCTGTCCGAGCTGGTGGAGAAGAGATTGAAGAATCAGACCGCGTTTTGGGCGAGTGAGGTCAATTTCGACCGGAACACGCCTGACGATAGGCGAGTGGACTACGTGGGCTTCAAGCCATGGAACATCAACGGCGAACCGGTACCCGCAAGCGTCGAGAAAGGCTGCTTCGGATTCTACGAGGTCAAGTCATGCATGGCTGACTTCACGAGCGGCAACGGACTGACGTTCTACGGCGACCAGAACTATCTGGTCTGCACGAAGGAACTGTGCGACGAAATCGTATGGCAGAAGATGGTGCCCGAGCGCGTGAACGCGATCCTTACCCCCGATTCGACCGGCTCGAAACTGATTCTCGGCCACGTGCAGTCCAACCACGACCTGTCATACAGGCGGCGTCCGGCAAGCGAAATCCTGTGGGCCATGGTCAAAGCGAACGGAAAGAGGACGAATTGAGCATCCTGCTTGACGAGGCCGACGCTTACGAGCGTGGCATGGATGATGATTTGACTTTTCAGACGGTTCGGGAGCTTGCCGGTACAGCGTACATGGCCGGACGTTCCGCTCCACCGGCTGACGCCGAGGTCGAGGCCGTGGCGAAAAAACTGTTGTGGTGGGACATGGCGCCAGCCTGGGAAGACGTCATGCCCAGTGAGGACTGCTTCTGGACTCTGGCCGAGCCGGAGATGCGAGCCAATTACATCAGGGACGCTCGGGAAATGCTCGAAATCGCACGGAAGGCGGTAAGCGAATGAGCAAGACGATCCGATACGTGGAATGCGCCCACTGCGGCGAGACTGTCGGCACATATTACGTGACCTGCCCCTACTGCGGCTACCGGCTGTCCGCGCGCAAGCCGACTGGCATGGATCCGCTGTATGGCATGACCGACAGCGAATTCTACAAGCGATTCGGGAGCATGTGATGGAAGATGTTGGAATTCTTCTCACGCAGCCACCGGACTTGGTGGAGATCGCGGAAGCATTGGACATCATGGCCCAGCCGCACGTCGGCAGCGGTTGGGCGAACCTCAACTTCGACGGCCTTCCATGCAGCACGCCACGGCAGGAAGCCATCTGGATGGAACATAACGGAATCACAAGAGGAGAGGATTAACGGTCGATGTGGTTCAAGGTGGATGATTCTTTCTTCTCGAACCCGAAGACCGCGATGCTGTCTGACGGGGCCACCGCATTGTGGCTCCGTTCCGGCTCATGGTCGGCGCAACAATTGACGGACGGGTTCATTCCCGCCCGCATGGTGCCGATGTTCCGTGGCTCCGATGATTCCGTGCGCGAACTGTGCGAGGTTGGATTGTGGGAGCGTGACGATGAGCGGGATGGCTACCGGTTCCACGATTGGAGCGACTATCAGCCGGACGGGGAGGAAGTGGACGCTCTGCGCCGGAAGCGGAGCGAAGCGGGCAAGAGGGGCGCGAACAGTCGGTGGAAACGGAAAACCGTTGACGAAAATGGCAAAAATGGCAAAACCGATGGCAAATGCCATGGCAAACCTATGGCAAACGCATGGCAAACCGATGGCAAGTCGATGGCAAACTCATGCCCCGTTCCCGTACCCGTACCCGATAAGAAAGAGAAAGAAGAATATTCTTCTTTCTCCAAAGAAACCGGCGTGACTGAATTTGGCGATTCGTGGGATTGTCGCGAAGTCGCCAACAAGACCATAGCCGTGGAATATCCGAACCTCGACCTCGAATCCGCATGGTTCGCATTCGCAGGCCGCCACCAAGACGAAACCCGCGCCATCGGCGACTGGACGCGCCTGTGGAAAGGCTGGTGCCAACGCCGCGCCAACATGAGCGGCATACCACCGTCGAAACGCCACGTGCACACATGGAAATGCCGCCACGTGCTCGAAGCGCTCGGACGCGACGAAGAAACCGCACAGGCAGACGAAAAGGCCTGCGAATTAGCAGACAAACTCAACAAGGAGAAATCATGAAACACGACGAACAAGTAACCATGTGCAGCCTGGAATGGTTGGAACACGAACGCCGCAAAGCATGGCAGGAAGGCTACGCCGCCGGATGGAAAGACCAGGAATGCGACTTTCCGCCACACACAAGCGAAAACCCATACAAGGAGACCATCGAATGAAACACAACCCGTTTGAAATCGCGTTCGGCATCGTGTTGACCGTCTGCCTATGCGTCGCCCCGATCATCATATTCACAATCGGTTAAGGAGTTCCAAAAATGAGTGACAACGTCAATCATCCAAAGCATTACGAAAACGGCCCGTTCGAATGCATCGAACTGACCCGCCTGTTGAGTTTCGACTGGGGCAACGTGGCCAAATACTGCTACCGCTGGCAGTCGAAGAACGGCGTCGAAGACTTGAGGAAAGCGTTCTGGTATGCGAAGGACGCGACCATGCGGGGACTGCCGCTCTACTGCGAAGGGTACTGCGACGGTTCACACGCGCGGCCACTGCTTGAACATCTCGCCGAAATCGACTGGGCTGGCTTGTCGGACGTTTGGAAGGCTTTGGCGTTCGGGCCACGGCAGAAAGTGCTGACGGTGCTGGTTAGGAAAATCGCGGAACTCGAAAATGAAAAGGACGGTGACTGATGGACGACTTGGACAAGGTCAAGACAATTCTGATTGTCGCGCTGGTGGTCCTGATGGGATTAAGCATCTATGCGCACTGGCATACAGCCACGCACCACGATTACGGCATGATGACGGTCAAGACCGGCGACGTGACATGGGTCTGCCTCACCGATCACGGCACGACCATCGGCTGCGACACAGTGGAGGCATACAAATGAAGAAAATCCTCGCGGACATGATCATCAAATGGCATGAGGACGGCATCACCCTGGAAGAAACCGCCAGACTGGTCCCGCAAGTGCCAAAAGCCGAAATCGCCGCACTCATCAAACAGCACGACAAGGAGACCAGACTTTGACCGACTGCCAGCACTGCCGCAAGCCAATGAAGCCGATCGCAGCGAATCTACTCTGCGCCAGCTGCCGAGAAAACTACTGGCAGCTCATCCGCCAGCTCGGACACGTCCAACTGCCCGCCCTCAGCAGCATCATGCTCAAACAGGCCCACATCGGACCCACAGGCCACACGCCAAACAAAGGCAGCGCGCCAATGCCAATCGACACGCACGCACAAGCCCTCATCACCGACTCCGAAGCGTGGCTCGCAGAACAAGCAGGCAAAATACGCGCCGCATACGCTGGATACGACTGGCGCAAAGCATGGCTCGTGCTGCTCAGCAACAAACACACCATCCTCGACATGAGCACCGCAGCAGACGATTACGCAGCCCTGGAACACATCAGCCGACGCAACGAGACGGCCTTGACCCCAGAAGAGGCAATGGTCATCATCGGCACATGCCCACAATGCGGCCACCAAGCCACCAGCACGCCACAGGCCGACGAATGGACATGCCCGCACTGCAAATGGCAAGGCGGAGTCCAAGCCATCAAAGCCACCCGCGACAACAAACTCTGGCAACTCGAATACACCGGAAAACCAGTCGAAGTCGCAAGATACCTCTCCAAAATGGACATCCACTGCACAAGCGACCAGATCCGCCAATGGCTCACCAGAGGCAAACTCCACGCCACGCCGACAAAACACAAAGGAGAGTACGTGTTCAACCTCGGAGAAATAACCGCCATGCTTGACTGTCACAATTAAAATGCTATACTATCGTATGTTTGCAGAATGGTTCAGCCAGAAAATGGTTGGACCATTTTTCATATCCAGCTTCGGTAGCTCAGCGGTTAGAGCACAAGGGATAGCACAGATACCTAGGACGGATACCAAACCGGCCATGGCTTCATGATTCTTTGCGAATGCCCGTGATCAGAGATAGTGCATCCCACACCATGCGCTGGTTCGACTCCAGCCCGAAGCACCACACACACCACCAGAGGCTGGAGGATTCCACAGTGAGCCTTCGTCGATGCGCCTGGCACAATTGCCCACAACTCGTCAAACAAGGCAAACGCTTCTGCGCCATCCACACACACGCATATAACCAGCAGCGCGGCAGCTCAACGGCACGAGGATACGATGCGGCACACCGCCACCTCCGCAGGGCATGGGAGGCACGACTGGCCACAGGCGAAACACACATCTGCGCCAAATGCGGGCAGCCAGTCACGGCCACAGACCAATGGGACCTCGGCCACACAGACAACAGACAAAGCTGGACAGGTCCAGAACATCGCAGCTGCAACAGGAAAGACGGCCAACACAAAGCAACCGCAAGCATCGAACACTGGACGCGACACCAAGCCAAGCCACAGCAGCAACCACAGTCGCAGCCAACAGGCAAACCGCAAACACAAACACGACACGACACAACACAAACGAACCAAACACAAGCGGACAAGCCAAACAAGCACACACAACAAAAACAACAAAACACACACCAAACAGGAAAAAATACGATCAACCAACCCGCCAACACCCCTAGGGGGGTACCCCGAACGGCAAGGCCAAGACCGCCGGTGAGGGGACTCGCAAGTTCGCGGATAGTTCAAGATTTGACGGACTGGCCGAGTCCGTAATTTTTCCGGTTCGAGGATTGGAGGTCGCATGGCGACGCATGGCGGCGCACGCACACGCTCCGGTCCCATGCCGGATCCGTCCAGCGCCCGGTCGGACGCGCGTGGTCTTGGCGCTGATATTCTTCCGCTTTCGTCTCGTGGCTATCATTATCGTCCGAAGGCTTTTCCACTATCCGAGTGGACGATTTGGGACACTTGGAAGGATGATGACGGTTTTCACAAGGAGCGCGACGAGAAGGCTACGGAGGCGTGGAATCGGCGTGAGCGTGAATTGTGGCGTGACCTGTGGCGGTTGCCGCAGGCTATCGCATGGCATATGCCGCGTTATGGATACATGTTCACGACGATTGCCTTGTACGTGAGGCAGTTCGTGCTTTGCGAGTCTTCGGAGGCGAAGGCCGCTGACCGTACCGCGCTTGCACGATACGCCGACACCATCGGCTTGACGCCACAAGGGCTTCGTTTGAATGGTTGGGCGATTGTCGACGACGAGCCGAAACCGAAACGCTCGGCAGAATCTTCCGACAAGATCATTCCGTTCAAAAGCGCGAAGCAACGGTGGCTTGAGAATCAGAAAGAGGATGCGGAATGAGCGAGCAGAAAACGCCGGTTGTTCCGAAGTCCCTTGGATTCCTCTTTGCCGACTGGATCGCCTGGCATTGCGTCGTCCCCAACGGCTTCGATTTAGGCAAGCCGTTCGAACTGGTCGGATGGCAGCTTACCAACGCGATTGAGTTCTACCGCGTCAAGCCGGACGCCGTCTACGACCCGTCCAGGCCACGGCAGGCGGCGGCGTTCAAATGGCGCCGCGGCCAGATTGTCGGCGGCCAGAAGCTCGGCAAATCGCCTTTCGGCGCGGCCGTGGCCGCGTTCGAAGCCGTCGGACCCTGCGTATTCTGCGGATGGGCCAAAGGCGGCGAGACGTTCCGCTGCTCCGACTGGGGATGCTCCTGCGGATTCGCATACGAGTACGCGCCCGGCGAACCGATGGGAATGCCACGACGCACCGCGCTGATCCAATTGCTCGCCACCTCGGAGGAGCAGACCGCCAACGTCTACCGGCCACTCCAAAGCATGGTGCGCAACGGCAGGCTCGCCGACCTGATGAAGGTGCGTGAAGGCTTCATCCGCCTTCCGAACGGCGGTCGCATCGACCCAGTCACAGCTTCCGCTCATTCCAAGCTGGGCAATCCGGTGAACTTCGTGCTCGGAGACGAGTCGGGTATTTGGACTCGTCGCAGCGGCATGTTCGAGGTTGGCGACACGGTCATGCGTGGCGCTATGGCCATGGATGGCCGCATGTTGGAGTTGACGAATCCATGGGATCCGATGGACGCCAGCTTCGGCCAGATGACGTACGAGAGCACGGCGTCGGACATCATGAAGTTCTTTCCGAAGCATGACCCATCGCTCGACTTCGCAGACCCGAAGGACCGACGCAAGATCCTCGAATTCGTCTACTCCGGCTCTCCATGGGTGCCGCTCGACCAGGTTGAAGCCACCGCATCCGAACTCATGGCACGCGACCCAGCACAAGCACGCCGCTTCTACGGCTGCGAGGTCGTCCAAGGCCTCGGCTCCTACATGCCCGAAGCGCTCTACGACTCCACTACGATCGACCGCGAGCCGCCCAAGGACGGCACCGAAATCTGCCTCGGCTTCGACGGCTCACAATCCGGAGACTGGACCGCCCTGCGCGCGGAGACCGTCGACGGCTGGCGCTGGACGCCGACCTATGGCCCGTCCGGCCGCCCCTCGTACTGGAATCCGGTCGAATGGGAGGGGCGCATCCCGCGAAGCGAGGTCGACGCCTGCGTGTCCGAGCTCTTCGGCAGGTACAAAGTCCGCCGCTTCTACTGCGACCCCCATCCATGGGAGACGCAGGTGGACGCATGGTCATACCAGTACGGCGAGGACATCGTCGTGCCATGGCCGACCAACCGAATCGGACGCATGTACGACGCGCTCACCCGCTTCATGGAGGACACCGCCGACCATTCCACCACGCACTCGGCCGACCAGATGGCCAGACTGCACATGATGGCCGCCCGAAAGGTCGCCAAGCCCGGCGACAAGTACGTGCTCGGCAAGCCGAGCGAAAACCAGAAAATCGACATAACCATGGCCGACATTCTGGCACATGAGGCCGCTTCTGATATGCGCGCGTTGGGCTGGGGTTCCGAGTCCAGCAAGGTATTTGTTTTCCGATGATAGGAGGCTAACGATGGCGTGGTTGCCTGATAAGGCGCAGGATATGCTTCGTCGGCTCTCCGACCAGCTTTACGGGGCGGCTGAAATGTTCGGCAGGCTTGACCGGTATGTGGATGGCCAACAGCATTTGCGACAGCTTGGATTGGCGATCCCTCCGGAATTGGAACGGTTCACGGTCATCGTGAACTGGCCTCGCGTCGTGGCCGAAAGCCGAGTGGACAGACTTGACCTCAAGGGGTTTCGCGTCGGAGATAATCTCAAACTGGCCGATGATGCGTGGGAATTCTGGCGGTCCAGCGGTTTGGACGAGGACCAGACCAGTTATCTTGATTTCGAGGTGTTCGGACGGTCGTTCAAGACTGTGGAGAACGACGAAACCGGCTTGCATATCGAGAATGTGAGTCCGATTGACATTCTCGCCCATCGTGATCCGGTGACAGGACGACTTGATGCGGCATTGCGCCGGTATCGTGACGTTGACGATTACGATTTCATGAGTACTGTCGGCTGGCGCCTGTACTTGCCCGACCGCACTTACACGATCGACACGAACTATCAGGTGCGTTCCGTGGTTGAGAATCCGATCGGCATAGTGCCTGTGGTTCCGGCCTACCGCAATCCGCGCACCACGATTCCCTTGCATAAGACGTGGCCGCGCCTACGCGGTACCAGCGCGCTCACCGATGTCATCGACCTGACCGATGCGTGCGCACGAGATCTGACGAATGCGCAGGTGGCTCAGGAGACTCATGCCGTCCCCCAGCGTGGTGTGCTTGGCGCGACCAAGGGCGACTTCGTGGACGATGAAGGCAACCCTTTGACCACGTGGGAAGCGTATTTCGGCAGGATTTGGGCTTTAGGCAATCCGAATGCGAAAACTTTCGAGTTTTCCAGCTCAAGCATGGAGAATTTCGAACGCATGGTGAACCTTTACGCTCGCTTGTCGAGCGGTGTCACCGGTTTGCCTCCGAACTATTTCGGCTTGGCCGCCGATGATGCCGCATCAGCAGATGCGATTCGATCGCGTGAAGCGAAGCTCGTGAAGAGCATCGAACGCGATCAGCGGACATTGGGACGGCAGGCGGTGCAGACATGCCGTCTTGTCGCCGGATTGCTGCGTGGCGAGAAAGCCATGAGCGCCTTCGACGACGCCGATGCGCTCTGGTATGACGCTGGCACGCCAACCGTGGCACAGCGAGCCGATGCGGTGACGAAGCTGTTTGCGACGGCCGACCCGGCGGGCAGACCTCTCATGCCTCGCGAGATGGCATGGGAGGAGCTTGGATGGGGGCCGGAGAAGATCGCGCGTGCGAAGAAGCTGCTTGAATCCGACGAGGAAGGCTGGATGCAGGGCTACGTGAAACCGGAGGTGTCCGATGGCTTACGGTCAGACGTTGCCGACGGCGGCACGACGGCAGGCGAGCGATCTGAGACGGCGCAGCAATCGTCTGGCCGTCCGGCTGGCGGCGATATGGCGGCGTGACGCTTCCGATGATTTCGGCGAATCATATGCTTCCTGCATGCCCGAAATGTTCCGCCTGTTGGATTCGGCGCAGTTGCAGACGGCACGTGAGGCGATGACGGCCACGCCTTTGGCGATGGCGTCATTGGATGGCGTGGACAGATTGCCGGAGTACGCGGTGGATCCACGCCAGTGGGTCGGTGTGAATGGAAACGGCATGAACACGATCGACGTCATGTGGGGTGCTGTCGTCAAAGGAAAACGTGTCGTTTCCAGCGTTGGCTCGACGGACATCGCGCTCCATGTCATCGAAATGGAATTGGTTCAACGCTCGCGAACGCTGCTTGCTGATACGCAACGTTCGGCCGCGATGGTGGCAGGACGAAGCCGATATGTGCATTGCGGTTACGTGCGTGGATTGACTCCGCCAAGTTGCGGCAGGTGCGTTGTCCTGGCTGGACGACCGTGCGGCAGCGAACCCTTCGAGAGGCATCCGAACTGCGATTGCATCGCCATACCGACATCCAAAACGCCGAACACTGCCGTCACGAGCGCCAACGAATACCTTGACGGCCTATCCGACAGTCAGCTGGCGAAGACGCTTGGCAGCAGGGCGAACGCCCGTGCGTGGAAGGACGGCGCCGACCTGAACCAGCTCGTCAACGCCTACCGGCGTTCCGGAAGCGTGTCGGCAGCGCAACTGTATGGGCGCAACGTCAAGTACACGACGGAAGGCATGACCAAACGCGGCCTCGCATCATCTCGCATGATAAGCGCCGGATACGCGAAGGATTACGTGAAAAAGGGTGGACGTTACACGAAGGTTGACCGTCCACGTCTCATGCCCGAAACGATTTACGACATTTGCGCGCGGACCGGCAAGGATCCACGTCAGATGCTTTACGACTACGGCTGGATACTCTAGCCGACCAGATTTTTCAAGACCGCAGGCCGGGCAATCCGCTTGCGGCGGAAAACAACCGCAACGGAAGGACAACAACATATGGCTGACGCAGCAGCAACAGCAACCGCTGATTCGGCATCGAACACGACCAACACAACTGTCGGCTCGCCGGTATCCGGAGACTCGAACGTCTCTGCGGCGTCGCAGTCTACGCAGGCAACCGCCGCGACTCGCGCTCAGGCCGAAGAAGCATTGCAGAATCTTGTCAACGACGCTCCCGCAACGGAAGAGCCGAAGACCAGCGAAGAACTGCAGCAGTCCGAACCGGACCCGGAAACCACTGAAACGGGAACCACCGGCGAGGAAATCGAAGGCGAAGCCGAACTCGGAGACAAAGGCAAGAAAGCCCTGAACCGCATGAAGGCCGCAGTGAAAGCCTCAAAGCACGAGGCCGAAACGCTGAAAGCCAAGATCTCCGAATTGGAAACACGGATATTCAACGCAAACGTCGAAAAGGCCGCAACCGGCAAACTCCAACATCCTGAGCTCGCAACGAGACTCGTGGAAGGAGTGGACGCCAAAAGCGACCAGAAGGCCATAGACAAGGCCATCGACGCCATACTGCGCGAATATCCGGATTTAGGCGTTTCCGCGCAGACGGAGCCAGCTGATGGTTCGCTGCAGCAACTGTTCGATGCGAAGCCAGCCACGCATGAGGGCGAATCGAGGACAAGCGCGAACGCCGCGGTGTTCGGCTCACAGCTCGCGGCCCTCGGCCTCTAAAACATATTTCAACGATCCTTTAAGGAGGAAACCATGACCGCGCTCGATCTGAGCCGTTCCACCTCCGGCGTCTACCTGACGCCGGAACAGTCCAATGAGATTTGGACTGGTGTTTTCAAACAGTCCGCCGTCACCCAGCTCGCAACCGGAGTGAAACTGCCCGGTTCCGGCATGGAATACGATACTCTTGGCGACATGTCGGCCGCGAAATGGGTTGGAGAGACCGACGAGAAGCCAGTCGACAAGCCGACCATCGGTTCCCGCGTCATGAAGCCGTTCAAGGTCGCCAAGATCGTCCCGGTTTCCGAAGAGTTCGTCCGCGACAAGAGCGCCCTGTGGTCGAGAATCAAAGAGAAGGCGGCTCAGAGCATCGCCCAGACAATCGACCAGACCTTTCTCACCGGTCTGATTACCGCTCCGTCCACCGAGAACATGGACACGTTGAAGGACGCTCAGACCGTGAGCATCGGCTCTGGCAAGTACGCCGATTTCGCCAAAATCGCCACCACCGTCCTCACGAACGATGGCGACCTGAACGGAATCGCCCTGTCTCCGCATGGTCTGGCGAAAGTGCTGGAAGCCACTGACGCAAACGACCATCCACTGCTGGTGCCGAGCCAGTCAACCGAAATCGGCACACTGTTCGGCGCCAGAGTGGTGAAGTCCCCTTGGGGGCACGTGCCGGAAGTCAAGGCGGATACCACGCACAACATTTCCGCGGCGAAGGAGGTGTTCGGCGTCGCAGGAGACTGGACCTACGCCATGTATGGCACCGTGGAGGGAATCAAGATGAAGATTTCCGACCAGGCGACCATCAACGATGGCGGCAAACAGATCAACCTTTGGCAGCGCAACATGATCGCATTCCTGGTAGAGGCGGAAATCGGCTTCATCGTGCGCGACAAGAAGAAGTTCGCGGTCATCACCGCCTGACGGCAGGATGCTACCATGACAGCCTCTGTTGACGATGTCGCGAAACAGCTCGGACGGCAGGTCACGGATCCGCTTGAGGTCAATCAGCTCACGTCGTGGATCGAGCTTGCCGAAATCGCGATCCGCAAACGGTATCCGAATCTCGACCAGATCATTATTGGCGGCAGGCTCGCGCAGCGCACCGTCGATCTGGTTGAGGCTCTGGCCGTCGCACGGTATGCCCGCAATCCGGAAGCGGCGACATCCAAAAGCACCAGAATCGATGACTATCAGGAAACGGTAGGCACCACGAACAGCATGCCGACGATCACATTGCTGGACAGTGAGTGGGAGCTTTTGGAACCGTCCGGCTATGGCGCTTCCGGCGCTTTCACGATAGCCCCCGTTGGAAGGCGCGGCCTATGCTGACGGCTTCCGTGTTGGAGCGTGCTCGGGAAAACGCGGAATCGCTCATGACCGACGAATGCACTGTGGTGCGTCCCGGCGAAGCCGTGACGGATCCGGCCACCGGTGAGGTCAAGCCGACATCCACGCAAGTGTATGCCGGCCACTGCAAGGTGCAGACCTCCGGTGGCCTTGCGTCGGAAAACGTGGAAGGCAGTGCGGCGCAGGCGATGGGCGCCGCCTCATTGGTCTGGTCGCTGTACATCCATTTCCCGTTCGGCACCATGCTGCGTAACGGCGATCTTGTCACGGTCACGCAGTCGGCTAATCCGGAACTGGTCGGCCGTCGCTATCGCATGATTTCCCCCCAGTCGGAGAAGTCGTGGGCGACGGCCTGCCGGTGGAACGTGAAGGAGGACGCATGAGCGGACTGTTCGACGCATCGCAGTTGACGGCCTTCGGGGACTCGCTGCTCGCCAAGGGCGTGGCTCGCCGCGCTTTGATCTCCGCTTCGGTGAAGAAGGGCGCGCAGAACGTCAAGAACTCGATTCGCGACGACCTGAACGGTTCCGGCAACAAGGCGTTCCGCAGCATTCCGATCACCTACACGGTGAGCGAGACGCCCGGACGCATCACCGCCGAGATAGGCCCCACCAAAGGCGGAGCGGGTTCGCTCGCGAACATCGCGTTCTTCGGCACCGCGAGGGGCGGTGGAACGCATCGGTTCTACGAGCATGGTGAGGAAGAATTGCCGAAGCTTGCGGAATACGTGGCGCGTGCCGCCGTGGAGGTGGTCTGAATGAAGTCGATCATGACGTTGACCGACACGATTCTCGACCATATTCCGAAGCCGGCGGCTGGCTGGGCCGTGTACCGGCAGACGGCGCCTAAGCCTACGGAGAAGCCGCCGTGGGTGATTGAGACGGTCACGACCAACGGTCATATCGTCGGCGAAACGCAGCAGGTGCATTGCGGCATCGGCACTTTGCTGGTGCGCATCGTGAGCACTACGGCCGATTCCGTCAACGTGCTGGCCGATGACCTCATGATTCCGAGGCTTGCTGGCAAACGGTTCATCGCGCAGGGTTTCGACACCGGCTGTCTGACGCTGTTCTCCGATTCCGGCGCTTATGCGGCCGGACTTACCGCAGAGGACACGGCGCTGCTTTACCAGTGCCGTCTTCTGACTTTCAAATTCAACTGGTCACGCATGTGACCCCAAATATTTAAGGAGGAGTCATGGTTTTGACTCTGGGAACCGAAGTTCCTTCCACACCGGCGGACGGTCTGGTCAACACGATCTGGGTGCCGTCCATCAAAAACATCCAGAAGCCGACCGCTGCAGAGATCAACGCTGGAACCGACCTGTCCAACTACGTCACCTTAGGCGGGTGGAGCTGCACTCCGTCGCAGGAGTCCATCTCCGACCAGCGAGAGAACAGCGCGCAGGATTACGAGAATCCCGGACGCAAGAAGATCAGTGGCCCGAACGTCGAGGTCATCGACAACACCAACACGTCGCATTCCACGCAGAACGCAGCAATGGAGACTTTGATCGAGGGCGCGGAGGGCTATTTCGTGCGACGCTACGGCAAGCAGACGGATAAGACTTTTGTCGCCGGCGACATTGTGAACGTGTACGCGGTCCGCATCGGCATGAGCGCCAAGATGGCGATCGCCGCGAACAGCGTGCTGCGCAGCAAGGTCAATTTCTCCGTCCGTGCTCCCGGCTGGGCGGAGAACGTGAAGGTCGCCTGATTGATTCTTCCCGCATCGGACTTTCGTCCCTTTCGCCGGTGCGGGACCCTCTTTTCTCTTTTCCGGCAAAGGAACATGAATATTAGAGCGAAGGAACAACAATGCTTAAAGTCGTCAGGCGCACGCGTGAGGTCGATGTCATCCTCAACCAGCAGACCGCCGAGGACATCGCCAGATTGGGTGATGCGCTGGCCGAGGAGACCACGCGCGAGCAAATCACGGAGGCTGGGACGAACCGGCAGGCGAAGGCCACCGCGCGGCGCATCGAAGAGCTGCGCGAACAGGCGGATGCGGAGACGTTGAAGCTTACGTTGCGGGCATTGCCGGTAAGCAAGTGGGCGCAGGCATTGGCCGCGCACCGCAATGACAACGGCACGAACGACATGTTCGGCACCGCCGCTGCGGCATTGCCTCTCATGCTTGATTCCGCGACCATCGGCGGCAAGCCGGTGGCCGACGAGGACAAGACCGAACAGGCGTGGCGCGGCCTGTTCGACGAATTGACGGATGGCCAGTTCACGCCGATCTGGCAGGCCATCGCGGAACTGAACGGCACCGCAGCGGACCCAAAAGCGGCATTCGACCTCGCCTCGCAGGTTCTCCGCAACTAGTCGAGGATCTTAAGATCTGCCGCCAGCTCGGCATCAGCTATAAGCGTTTCATGGGCTGGCGCCCGCGTAAGGGCGATGAGGTCGAATGGGATGAGACGGAACGCAATTGGATGCGCTCGTTGGCTGAATACGAACGGTCATTATGCCCCATGTGCGGTTTGCCTCACACGATCTGCCAAGACCCGAAGGCCGAACTGACCATGCATGCCGAAACCAGCGTCTGCTGGGCCACTGCGCACATGCAGCAGGCCATGAAACGGTGGACTGATGCGAATGGCAGGGACAATCCGGCCGCGAACGCCTTGGTGGCGCATTTGACCTGACATTTTGGAGGATGCTTTGGCGGATAACAAGAACATCGTCATCCGGTTGATGGCGGACACAGCCTCATATGAGGCGGCGATGACCCGTGCTGGAAGCACTGCGAAAACAGTCGCTTCTGGCATGGAACACACCGGACGCAAGTCCGCGCTTATCGCCAGCGGCATGACCGCCGCAGGATTGGCCGTGGCCGCTTTCGGCGTGGCCGCAGTCAAGATGGCCGCAGACTTCGACCAGCAGATGAGCACCGTCCAGGCGAACACCGGCGCGACCAGCGCACAAATGGACCAGCTGCGTGCCGCCGCCATCGAAGCCGGAGCTTCCACGGTTTATTCCGCTTCGGACTCCGCTGATGCGATCAACGATCTCGGCAAGGCCGGCATGAGCGTCGCGGACATTCTCAACGGCGGCTTGTCTGGCGCTTTGAATCTGGCCGCGTCCGATGGAATGGCCGTGGGGGATGCCGCCGAATACATGGCCAACGCGTTGAGCATGTTCCATCTGAAAGGGTCTCAGGCCTCGCAGGTGGCCGATACGCTCGCCGCTGGCGCCGGCAAGGCCGTCGGCAATGTCTCCGATTTCGGCGAGGCGTTGAACAATTGCGGAGCGCAGGCGAACAGTTTCGGCATGAACGTGCAGGAGACCACCGGCGTACTGGCCCTGTTCGCGCAGAACGGCACCATCGGCGCCGAGGCCGGCACCCAATTGAACAGCATGCTGATGAAACTGGCCGCGCCGTCCGCCGAAGCGTCCAATACGATGAAGGAATTGGGCATCAGCGCATATGACGCTCAACATCATTTCGTCGGCATGGCGAACTTCGCCGGCCAATTGCAGAAGGCCGAAAAGGGCCTGACTGACGAGCAGCGCAACCAGGCTAACGCGACCATTTTCGGCAGCTATGCAATCAAGGCCGCGAATTATCTTTACGAGGCGGGCGAGTCCGGTGTCAACAAGTGGACGAAGGCCGTGTCCGAAAGCGGGTACGCCGCCGAGCAGGCGGCTGCGAAGAACAACAACCTCAAGGGTGATCTGGAGAATCTGAGTGGTTCGATGGAGTCTCTGATGATTTCCGTTGGCGAGGGCGCTCAGGGGCCTTTGCGTAAGATGGTGCATGGCTTGGATACGCTGGTTGACGCGTTCGCCGGTTTGCCGTCCGGAGCGCAGCAGACGCTTGTGGTCATGGCATCATTGGTCGGCGTGTTCGGCGCGGTGCATAAGGCCGCAGGCAATCTCAACGGCAGCACCAGCACCATGGCCAACAACATCGGTCTGGCCATCGACCCGATCCAACGCGTCAAGACGGCGCTCGGATCCGCGCAGACCGCATTCCAGATGTTCAGGGCGTCTTCGATGAGCGCTTCCGAGCAGATGGAGGCGTTCGGCATGTCCGCTTCCAAGGCGCAGTTGAAGACGGCTGGTTTCAAGGCGGTTGGCAGCAGTGTCATGAGCCTGCTTGGCGGCCCGTGGGGCATCGCCCTGACCGTGGCCGGGGCCGCACTGAGCGCCTTCATTAGCCGCCAGCAGAAGGCCAAGGAAGCCACGGAGCAATTGCAGTCGGCTCTGGAATCCGGCAGCAGCATCAGCGAAACAATCGCCTCCGCCTATCAGAAGATGAATTTCGCCGGCGCGGACATGACGCACTGGATGGGCGAGGCGAAAATCAGCCTGACCGACATGACCAGCGCCGCCATGGGCAACAAGGCCGCGACCGATAAGGTCAACGCCGCGCTGAAGGAATACGGCAAACAGGGCCATTCGCAGATGGCCGTGGCCCAGAAGATGCGCGACAGCATCAAGGACGAGGCCAAGGCATATCAGGAAGCCAAGGAGCAGACCAAGCAGAAGACCGCCGCAACCAAGAACGCCGTGGATGCGGATGGCAAGTCCGCTTCGGCTGCAAAGGATGCCGCCAATGCGAACAAGGAGCTTGGCTCTTCCGCTTCGGATGCGTCAAGCCAAATCGATGATCTTGTCCAGGCGTTGTTTGGTTTGGAGTCGGGCAATCTGACTGCAGACCAGGCGGTCGACCAACTGAATCAGAAGATCGGTGAACTGTCCGACACCTGCAAGGATAATGGCGTGGTGTTCGACCAGAGCGGGAATCTGCTTGACAGGTTTTCCGAGAAGGGTACGAAGACCAAGCAGGCTTTGGAGGACATCGCCAGCAGCGCCCAGAACGCTGCGGAGAAGATTCTCAAGCAGGGCGAGAGCACCGGTTTTAGTAGCGGTGAGATCGAACGTGCGAACGGCGTGCTGCAGGACGCGCGTGACGCGATCATCCGGCAGGCCGAAGCCTCGGGTATGAGCGAACAGGCCGCTAACGCCTTGGCCGACCGTTGGGGTCTGAGTTCGGACAGCATCAAGGCTTCCATCGACAATATCAGGATGACCGCCGACAACAACAAGGCGAAGCTTGACGTTGACGATTCCAAGGCCAAGTCGAAGACCAAAGGCGCGGAAACCAACCTTGACAAATTCAACAAGAAGATAGCGAAGGCCAAGCTCGACGCCGACGACAAGAAGGCCACGGCCAGCGCCAAGAAGGCGCGGAAGATGATGGACGACTTCGGCAAGAAGCATGTCAAGGCGACCATCGACGCGACCGATAAGGCGTCGAAGAAAGCCAAGACGGCCTCCGCGAACGTCGGCAAGCTCAACGGCAGGAAGGCCACGGCCAAGCTCGACGCAAAAGACAATGCGACTTCCAAGGTCAACGCGGCCAATGCGAAGAAACTGTCAAACAAGCGCAACACCTTGGATTCCACCGATAGGGCAACGCCGAAGGCGAACGCCGCGAACGCGAAGAGGCTCAACAACAAGAAGAACACCCTCGATTCGACCGACAAGGCCGGACCGAAGGTCGACGCCGTCAACCGCAAGAAGCTGAACGACAAGAAGAGCACCGCATCGGTCAACGACCAGGCGACTCCGGTGCTCCGCTCCATCAACAACTTCAAGATCGCGGACAAGAGCTTCACCGTCACGGAAAAGACGAAGAAGGAGGGTGGCTACACCGGTGGAATGTTCGCCGATGGCCACTTCCAGCAGTTCGCAGGCGGCGGCATGTTTTCCGGCTACGTGGATCCGGCGTGGGCGCCCGGCAACGGGTTGAGCGACAGCGTGTATCTGCTCAACGCTCGTCTTACAGCGGGCGAGTTCACGCACAATGCTGCGGCCACGGCTTATTACGGCGTCGATAACATGCGCCTGCTGAACGAGCGGAAGATTCCACGCGAAGTGTTTGCCACAGCCAATCAGATGACAGGCAATCAGGTCAGCGTACAGGTTGATACCGCTTCCGTGGTGGCGGCGATAACCAGCCTGCACAACGATCTTGGCGCGATTATCAGCGCCGCGTCCGATGATTCGACGGTCAGCGACCGTGACTTGGGGAGGTTGATCCGCAGATATGCGCGAGCTTAAATACACGTCGCATGATGGCACGGTCATCGACCTCAACGCCGATGATCTGTGGGTGGCTGACCTGCAGGAAATGCGCGGATACGCATGGACGTACACGCTGGCCACCCGCGGCATCAAATCGGTGAGCAGAAACGCTTCGACGGCGAAAATGACCGTCCGCACCAAAACGCCAGCCGCATTGGATGCCGCTCAGACGGCTTTCGATTCGGACGTGCAGGCCGTTACGCCAGGCATGTTGACCGTCGATGGCGAATGGTTCCAGCGGGCGTATGTCGTCGGTTCTTCACTCGGTCTGGTGCCATGGCCGGAATACGCGCAAGTCGATTACACGATTGTCCTTTGCGATGGCGTCTGGCGTCGCGCGCTGCCGGTGCAGCATTTCTTTCCGATGACGGCAGGCACCGGCTCGCAGATTGACCTTCCACTGGACTTGCCGACCGATTTGGCTCCGTCGAGAATCGCCTTGACGGTGCATAATCCGACAGGCAAGGCCGCTGAGTTCACTGCGGTCATTTTCGGCCCTTGCGTCAACCCGTCTTTCCAGATTGGCGGCAACACTTACGCGGTTGATGTGACAGTGCCGGAAGGCGGTCATGTGTCATTATCGGCCACTGGATTACGGAAGACGATAACGCTGACAGCCGAAAACGGCGACGTTTCGGATGTTTTCGACAAGGGCGTTCGCGGCAACGGCAGCGGAAGCGGCTCATATGTTTTCGAGCCGATACCGGCCGGAGATTCGCTATTGACGGTATCCGGCAATTATGGCATCGACTTGACCATGTTTGACGTCTCGGGAGGTGTGCCATGGCGGACGTTATCCTCGCAGACGGCAAGCTGACGCCACATGCGAGCGTATCGCAGGTGACGTTGGATTGGGCTTGCGGCACGGACGAAAACGACTTCGAACTGACCATCGACGATCCGGATGCGCCGGAAATCGAACATGGCTGGTATTTCTGGCTTGACGGCAGTGACGTGGGCGGACGGATCATCGACCGTCGTGTAACTGTTTCCGGTGGCGTGTCCACGACCACGTGGATCGGCCAATCGTGGACCGGCATGTTGGCGGCGAAGATATTGCAGCCGGACGCGAATCAGGATTACCTGACCGTCTCCGGCAAGCTGCCTGACATCCTCAAAAACCTTTTGAAGCGCATCGGTTTGGATACGGTTTTCACTGTCGATTCCTCCGATGCTTCCACTTTGTCTAATTGGATGTTTCAGAATCCACGTTATGTGGACGCCTACACCGGCTTGCGCACATTGCTTGCGTCATGTGGCCGCAGGCTTGATTTCAAAGCGTCCGGCAACAAGATCCTGCTTGGCATCGTGCCGGTGCAGACCATCGCGAACACGATCGATTCCGACCTTGTGGATTTCAAGGCCGAAACCAACCGTCGCGCGGTGAATCATCTCATCGGCCTTGGCTCGCAGGAGCTCAAGAACCGTCTGGTGGTCAATTATTTCGCCGATGCAACCGGCGTGGTGAGTCAGACGCAGACGCTCCTTGGCGCTGATGAGGTATGCGCCACATACGACTATTCCAACGCGGATTTGGGCACGCTGCAATCCGAGACGAAGAAGCATCTGCAGGAATTGCAGACCGGTGGTTCGGTCGAGGTGACGTTGTCCGATGAGGTCGGCGACGGTCTGCGTGTGGATGACAAGATTGTTGCGACGGATCAGACTTCCGGCGTCAACGTCACCGCCGTGGTGACGAAACGGATCGTGAAAATCGATTCCGGGATTTTGACTTCGACGTTCGAGGTCGGACTGCCTGTACAGTCGGCGAACGCGAACTATTCCGGTTCTCCCTCTTCCTCTTCGTCTTCCAGTGGTTCGGCTGGCGGCGGCGTGTCTTTGACGGCTGGCCGTGGCCTGTCGATTTCAGACGGCACGATCACGGCGGAAGTCGCTTCCGAGGATTTGGATGCCGTCAGGCAGGTCGCCGAGTCGGCGAACAGGACGGCTTCCGGTTTCGCGGCGCAGATCGGCAAGGCGAACCAGACCGCCGAGGATGCGAAGAACGTCGCCGATGCGGCCAAGACCGTGGCCGACAATGCCAAGTCGGGCATGATGACCGATGACGAGCGGTCGAAGCTCGCTTCGGTCGAACGGGGCGCGAACGCCTACACGCTGCCGAAGGCGTCCACGGACGTGCTGGGCGGCGTGAGGGTGGACGGTTCCTCGATCGTGAGCGTGGATGGCGTCATCAGCGCGCACGTCGGCGACGGCGCTTCCGGGAGGGTCGTTTTTCCGATCGGATACGTGGTCCAGAACACGACGGGCATCGACCCCTCCGTGGATTTCGGCGGCACGTGGAGGCAGTTGCCTTCGCTTGGCTGTTTTACGTTTGAAAGGATTGGATAGTGAAATCTGACGGTTACTCGAAGTATGTATGCGACAAGTGCGGCAAGACCGCTTATGTCGCCGCTGGCGATACTGAGGCGCGTGAATGGTTCACCGTGCGCCGCTATTCGGCCGGCAAGGCGACCCGCATCGCGGAAGATGTGGCACCTGACATCTACGAATTATGCTCCAAGTGCAACTCGTCTTTCATGGCGTTCATGCAGAAGGACGATGAAGCGTTTGAATCATGGTTGAAGGAGGTTGAACAATGACCATCGAACTGGTTGACGGCAAAGCCGGAACCATGCACATCAGCAGCGAGGATAAGGCGATCATCCATCAGGCGAAGTTTTCGAAGTCTGACGTGGTGTACGACTGGGGCGACGCGTTAAAATGTTCGATGAGTTCGTCCAACAGGGCGACGATCGGCACCGGCTGCGCGTCGATCCAGGGCTTGGACTGGCATATCACGTCGGCGGAATCGGTGACGATCTCCAACGGGTCGCAGGGTATGAAACGCAATGACATCATCTGCGCACACTACCATCGAGATTCCAAGACCGGTAATGAGAATGTGGCATTGACCGTGTTGAAGGGTTCGCCGAATGCGACTGCCGCCGCTGACCCGACCATTCCGTCAGGGAAGATATTGTCCGGCGCGGTTGACGCATACATGCCGTTGTGGCGTATCCCGTTGAATGGCATCACGGTCGGTACGCCGGTGCGCCTGTTCACGCCGAGGGGGGCTTTGTGGGATTCCGTAACCCTGTACAACGCGAAGGGCTTCACGGTCATCCGCACCGGCATGAT
>OBXD01000177.1_pt1 | contig 51657 bp, 54 predicted proteins | sample 1495381 | NCBI WGS metagenome assembly OBXD01 (sample SAMEA2580144, study PRJEB22360) | human gut metagenome | biome: human gut; feature: human-associated habitat; material: faeces | place: Denmark | collected 2008/2010 | reverse complement strand
TGGCTGTCCACCATGGTACAGCTTGAGACACAGCAGCCACAGGCGATGCAGTCGGTGGCCATGCCGATGTCCACCCGTTCGGGGGTGTCCGGCTTGATGACGTACGGCTCGGTGCGTTTTTCCGCCGGTTCAAAGAAAGGCAGCGCGTCTTCGTACTTGGAGAAGAACGGGCCCATGTCCACCAGGAGATCCTTTATAACCGGGAAATGGTTCAGGGGACGCAGGGTTATGTCCTGATTGGCGGGAAGATCACAGACGTTGGTCTTACAGGCCAGCCCCTCGCGCCCATTGATGACCATGCCGCACGAGCCGCACATGTTCACGCGGCAGGCGAAACGGAAGGAAATACTCGGATCCTGTTCCTTCTGGATTCGCAGCAGAACGTCCAGAATGGTGGTGGTTTCGGGGTTGTCGATAGTCAACTGGTAGCTTTGGAACGTCCCTTCGCCGCCTTTGACAGGATCGTAGCGGAATATGCGTACGTTGCGAACAACTTTTGACGATTGCATGGCATCCTCCTCACTTCTTTTAGTAGATGGCAAACCACGCGATGACCACGGCGGCGACGCCGAGGCCGAGCGTCCAGGGGACTAAGCGGCGGGCCGAGGAGATTTTGGCGAGGTTGAAGTCCAGAAGGATGACGCGCAGGCCCAGCGAAGCATGGAAGGCCACGGCCAACAGAAGCAGGAACTGGAGATACGGCTTGTAGGTAAAGCACAGATGCAGGACCAGCAGGAACACGATGAAGACCGCGCTCACGCGCTGCAACAGCCAGGCCCACATGCCCACATGGGTACGGCCGCGGCGGTACGGATCAATTTCTCCCCACTGCAAGGGTTTTCTGTATTCAAGTTCGGACGTATTCATCTTTTCTCTCCCGATAGGTTGCAGGATACTGGGGGTGGATCACTTCTTGTGCTTCTGACACTCTTCGAGGGATTTGTGTTTAAAGACCACATCCTTCTTTTCAAAAACCGGCATTCCGTCGCCGCCCCGCCACATGAAGGTGTTGAACAGGCCGTACTCGTCCCGCTGCTTGGGGAAGTCCTCGCGGGTATGCGCGCCGCGGGTTTCCTCGCGCTGGAGGGCGGAGACCGCCGCCATGACGGAAACGTCGATCATGTTCAGCGTGTCGAGGTGGGTGTTGAATTCCATGTTGTAGACCTTGTTGCCGCTCACGCTGGCCTTCTCCACGTCATGGCGCAGGGAGGCGAAGTCCGTAAGGGCCGTTTCAAGACGGTCCTGTCTGCGCACCACGCCCACGTTGACCCAGTTGGTTTCCTGAATCTCGCGCCGGTTTTCGAAGGGCGACTTGCCGTTCTTGCGGCTGTAGGGTGCGGTCAGGCGGGCGATGATCTCTTCGGCCATGCCGTGGGCGCTTTCCTTGATGGAGCGGTTCTCGGCTTTGGAGAGGTAGTCCGCTATGGACTTGCCCGCCAGACGGCCATAGACGCAGGATTCGCAGATACCGTTGCCGCCCAGTCGGTTTGCCCCGTGTACGCCGCCGGCGTCCTCACCGGCTACGAAGAGCTTGTCCAGGGAGGCCCGGCATTTCACGTCGATGGCGGCTCCGCCCATGAAGAAGTGGGCCGATGGCGAAACAGGCACCATGTTGTGCGCGAGATCGTATTTGAACTGGGCGCAGCGTTCTGCCATACCGGGGAAGTTGCGGAGCACGAAATCCGCGCCGAGGTGGGCCGCGTCGATGCGCACGCCGCCTTCGGGACAGGCGCGACCGGCCATCATTTCCAGATAGGCCGAACGGCTGACCACGTCGCGGGTGGCGCGTTCGGCGACGTCCGGCGCGTACTTGAGCATGTAGCGTTCGCCGTCGCCGTTATAGAGGTGTGCGCCCGCGCCGCGCAGCCCTTCTTCAAGCAGGGAACCGGCTACCACGCTGCCGGGAACGATGAGCCCCGTAGGGTGGAACTGGATCATTTCCATGTCGCGCATCCGCACGCCCGCCCGGTAGAGCATGGCGATGCCGTCAGCCGACTTTTCGGGGCCGGGAGCATGAAAACGGTACTGGGTAGGCCCGCCGCCGGTAGCCACCAGCGTGGCCGCGGCTTCCACGACGATGAAGTCGGCGTGGCGCATGTTGTAGAGCAGAGCCCCGGTTACGGTCTGGCCTTCGGCATCCAGCAGCAGCTCCACGGCACGCGTTTCTTCCAGTACGGGAATCCGCCGTTTGAAGACCTGTTCGGTGGTCCGGCTGATGATTTCGATGCCCGTCAGGTCGCCCTTGTGGACCGTGCGGTCGAAGCACTGGCCGGCGAAGGCCTTCTGATGAATATGTCCGTCCGGGCGGCGATCAAAGAAGCAGCCGCTGATGGTTTCCAGTTCCTTGACCGTGGGCGTGGCCTGTTCCACCAGTTGCAGGGCCAAGTCTTGATCGTTGATATACTGCCCACCCTTCAACGTATCCATGAGGTGCTTTTCATGGGAATCGCCCGGATCGAGCACTACGTTGAAACCGCCCTGGACCATGCGGCTGCATCCCCCTTTGCCCTTCAGTGCTTTGGTGGCAATGAGGATGTTCAGGTCCGGGTTGGCGTCATGGGCATAGATGGCCGCCAGTTCTGCGGCGGCTCCCATGCCCAGCACCAATAAGTCAACCTTGTAGTCCACATTCATACGTCTTACCCCTATAAAAGGATTGTGGTAACTGCACTGCCTTAAATAAAGCAAAGATGGTGCCATCTTTTATTTGTTCTATAATTGTCTGATATGTCGTTATATTGCTGGCTAGAACCATCTTTGAGTATATTCTCTGTCCGAAATAAGAGCAGATTAGCGCCCGCATTTGGACGAAAACGCCCATAAATGCGGTTAAGGCATGAAAGGCCAGACAGAAGGGATAATCAGCACAGCAAGGACAAAGGAGAGAACCTGCCAGAAAAAGCCGTACCGGACGTAATCCCCGAAGGTATAGTTGCCGGGCCGCAGCACCAGCGTATTGGAGGGCGTGGCGATGGGCGTCATGTAACAGGCCGCGGCACTCATGGCGATGCCCATGACGAAGGGCAGGGGGCTGAGGTTCATGCCCAGAGCGATGGGAATGACCAGAGGCACCATGATGGCTGTGGTGGCCGTATTGGACATGATGTTGGTCAGTATGCCGGTAACGAGCATGAGAACGCCGAAAAGAATATAGGGATCGCTGAAATAGCTGACCACGAAATCGGCTATCAGCTGGGCAGCGCCGGACTTGTTCATGGCGAAGCTCATGGACAACATGCCGGCGAAGAGCCAGACGGTAGTCCAGTCGATGCCCGCCTGGGCCTGCTTGAGGGTCATGCAGCGGGTTATGACGCAGAGCATGGCGCCCAGCATGGCGGCGGAGGTCAAGGGCACCAGACCCGTGGCCATGCAGATGATGACGAGGAAGTAGATGCCACCCGCAATCCACATGTGTATGCCGCCTTCAGGCGTTTCGATTTCCTTGAGCTCGGCCACGTCCTCACGTGTCGGCGGAACCAGGAAGCGGGGGAACAGGCCGAAAAGAAGGGCGGCTAAGAGGGTCAAGGGCAGACCGAACCAGGCGAATTCAAAAAAGGCGAACTGCCCGTATTCCGGCGCCATCTTGGCCAGAATACCGTTAGCCACCATGCTTGGAGCCTGCCCCACAAGCGAGATACAGCCGCCGAAGCTGGCCGCGTAGGCCGTGGGCAGCAAGATGCGCGAGGGGGACAAGTGGGCCTTGCGGGCGATGGAAATGAGCATGGGCAGGGTGATGGCCGTGACGCCAGCATTGTTCAAAAAGGCCGACATGAAGGCGATGAGAAGAATGGAGAAGACCAGCAGGCGGGTTTCGCTGGCCCCTGCCTTGTTGATGATCGAGGTTGCCACTCGCTGGGCAAAACCCGTGGCGAAGGTTGCCTCGCCCAGCATGAACAGGCCCACGATGGTGAGGATGCTGGTGTCGCCGAAGCTGCCCCATGCCTCCTTGACGGTGATGACGCCAAGCGTGGAAAGTGCACAAGGAACGAGAATGGAGGTGACGGCCAGGGGAATCCATTCCGTAAAAAAAAGCACCGCGGCTACGAAAAGCACGCCGAAAACAATGTATACGTGGGGCATGTTGACGGCTTGCGGCGTCGCGTTGGCGGCATACACCATCTCAGGCAGCAAGAACACGGCAAGGGCGAGGAAGAATACACAGATCTTTTTCATGAAATTTTTTCCGTTGTTAAAAGGTCTGTCTCAAAAATGATATTTATTTCACAATATAATGCGCCTCGAAACAGTTTTATTTTTATAATTATTTGATTTATAGTTTGTTTTTAATCTACAGGGCCTGGTGACGCATTTTCTCTTAGAGCCTAGGCAGGCTGAAATTGTATTTATTTCATATAATTACTCCTTTATTTAAAGTTAGATAGGATAAAATTGTTAGTAAGTGAAATAGTTCACATAATAAGGCGCACGGAAAGCCGCTTGTCGCGCAGCCGTTGGAGAATGGCATGACCCGAGAGAGGGGGAGGTCAGACGCACAGCGTGATGGAAACAAAGAAGATGAAGCAGAGAACGATTTTTCTGAACAGGAGATGGTTACACCGCTTGTTGACGATGTTGCCGAGATAGGAGCCGATGAAGATCATGGGGATGGCGGGAATCACCTGCGCCAGCGCACTGAGGCTGATGATGTCGATCCAGACGTATGAGATGGTCTTATAGATGTTGGTGATAAAAAAAAGGATGACCGTAGTGCCCACGAAGACGCGGCGGTCACGCGCGGCTGTAAGGAGGTACAACGACCAGACCAGACCGCCGGCATGTGCCAGTACGGTGGAAAGCCCGCCAAGGAATCCATAGAAATACGCGCCCTTGCGGTTTTGCTCTTCACTGTCCCCGCAATGGGCATTGAGCTTCCCGACCCCTTTCTTCAACAGGGCGGTCACGGGGAATTGTGGCCAGAGCATACCCAGGGCGTACAGTGCGCCAAAAATGCCCACGCCGATGCGGAAGGCCCTGCCCGGAATCATGGGCAGCAACACAATGCCTATAAACAGGCCCGGAATGATGGCCAAAAAAAGGCGCGTCAACTCACGCCGGGGCAGCCATTGCTTCCAATAGTAGTGCAGGCCAATAATGTCGGAAGCCAGCAGCATAGGTGCGCCCAGACCAAGAGCTACTTTGGCGGGAAAGACCAGCGCCAAGGTGGGCAGCAACACCAGCCCCGATCCCACGCCGACGCCGGTTTTAATAAGACCGGAAAGAAAGCCCGCAGCGGCAAGAAAAAGATCGGATTGCGTGAGCATAGCAATATCCTCTGTGAAATACATATTGTTAAGACGCAACAAACCAGCATAGAAGCATCTAAAAGATAGATTGCATTCTTGATATTAAGCCACAAAAGCATATAGGATTAGGTATATAGATATAATGTGCTAAAAGGGGATTGCTTCTCCTTAATACTTGGTGCTAGAAGGACGAAAAACAATACTGCAATTAGGAACGTGATTTTTAGAACAGCAAAGTCTGTGCCAGAGAATGATAACTTATAGATATCCAGAATTGCTGTTTATTCTGCTTATGCCATTTGTAGGGAAGCATAGAGACATGCTGAGATATAGGCACCTTTATCCGTATATCAGCAAAAAGAGCTTCATCTGGGCAGGAGAACACGTTATGCTAGAGCAGTATGATGAACATCGTTTAGGCAATTCAGTGGCGGTTGCGGCCAGAATCATTTATCGTTTGTCAAAGCTGGTCCTCGACAACATGGACCGCAGCGGGCTTTTTTCCTTTTTTTCCAAAGAACTTCGTGCGTCTTTTCATTATGATCGATTCAGTATTTTCCTTTATGACGCCGAACGTGATTTTCTTACCGCCTTCACGGCGGCCGACGGCACCGTGGTGGAGGTTTTCTCCGACACGCGCATTGCCCAGAATACGGTGGCTTGGCAGGCCATCCAGACGCGCAAACCGGTGGTCATCAAAAATCTAGCCTCGCTGAACTGGGGCGGTGCGGTTTCTCTGGCTTCGGTGGGGCTTACCGCCACCATTGCCCTACCGCTCATCCTCAACCGTCAGGTCATCGGTACGCTGCACGTCTCATTTGTGCGCCAGCCTGATAATCTGGTGGAAATTCTGAATCTGTTGCAGCAACTCAGCCCGGTCCTGACGACTTTTTTGTTCGTCATCCTCACCGAGGAACGGAGGGCACGCACTCAGGCTGCCGACCGCGCCGCGCTGGACTCGCCGTGCGAGACGGAGGCAGCCTTTCCGCTGGAAAACAGCCTGCTGGAAACCAAGGCCATGACGAAGGTCATGGCCTTGGCGCGCAAGGCGGCGAAGCTGCATATCCCGGTGCTGATTAGCGGTGAAACCGGAACCGGCAAGAGTATGCTGGCCCGCTGGCTGCATCTGCACAGCCCCCGGCGGGCGGCGAACTTCGTTAAGGTGAATTGTCCCTCGTTGGCTCCGACCCTGTTCGAGAGTGAAATGTTCGGCTACGCCAAAGGGGCCTTCACCGGGGCCTACGCGAAACGCATCGGCCGTATCGAGATGGCCCAGAAAGGTACCTTGTTTCTTGATGAAATCGGTGAACTCTCACTGGATATGCAAAGCAAGCTGCTCCAGGTCATGGAGGAGAGTTCGTTCGAGAGGGTGGGCGATGCCCGCTCTATCAATGTTGATATCCGCGTGCTTTCCGCCACCAATATTGATTTGGAAACGTCGCTGGCGCAGGGCCGGCTACGACGGGACCTGTTCTACCGTCTGGCCTCGGTCACGCTACGCCTTCCTCCACTGCGCGATCGGCAAAGCGATATACCCATATTGGTGGACTATTACATTAAACAATTTTCCAAGTCGTGGTTGATAGAGCCTCCGCATCTGTCCGCAAGTGTCCTCGGTGTGCTCTGTAACCACGATTGGCCCGGCAATATCCGTGAGTTGCGCAATGTCGTCAGCAGACTTTTACTGCACTCTCTGGATGGGGCTGTAACGGAAGCACTGGTACGGGAAACGCTGCATGAATGGGACAACATTTCCGGTCAGATGGTAAAACCCGCGCAGCTCCTCTCGCTATCCGCATCAGCCGAAATTCCACTACAGGCGCCTTCCAGGGGAAATGGCACCGATCTGCCAAGCCTTGAGGAAAATGAACGTGCCCATATTCTGGAGGCATTACGCCTCACTGGGGGGCGTCTGTCTGGCCCGCGTGGTGCTGCGGCCCTGCTGAAGGTGCCACGGTCCACGCTGCAACACAGAATACGCAAGCTGGGTATAGTGGTGTAGCGCCACCCGGACATCCGACGCCTGAAGGCGTTTCGCGTTGTCTGTTCAGCAGGGGAACAACCCGGATCATTTATGGGAATATCCCCGGCCACCAGTGGACGACATGTGAAGAGACAGAACGGAACACAGCCTGCAATACATGAGAACCATCCATACAAGAGCTTCCAGAAGCGAGAGGGAGTCCCCGCAGGAGAGCGCTGTGACTTCGGATATGCCCCTGCCGCGTTTGATTGAAGGCCGAGCAGCAAGGCCAGCCCTGTTATCGAGGACGATGAATTTCCGCCTTATGCCACGGCGAATATCGGCAAGGAATTGTGTACAGCTTGGAAAATCGACTAGGAGGCGGACTCGAAGCGGGCAGGCGCGTACATCCTGTGGGCAGGGAAAAACAGTGCGGCGCGCAGGCCATACGCTTGCCGGATGAAGGCGCCATCTTCATGACGGAGGTTACGCCTTGAACAGGAAGGGCTCGGAGTTTTTGGACGTAGGGGGGAGTTTTTTCCAGAAGGCCGCAAGACGTGGCGGGGCTGGAGAGAGCGGAGCGGCTTGAGGGCCGGGAGGGAGGGCTTTACAAGGGCGGGGTGCTTATAATACAAAAGGCGCACCACAAAACCTCAATTTTTGAGGTATGTGATGCGCCTTCAGATGTCTGTTGGCGTCCCCAAGCGGATTTGAACCGCTGTTGACGGCGTGAAAGGCCGTATGTCTTTCTAGCTACTAGTCTTTGATTCTCAAAGACTTTTTTTTTACCTACATGCGAATTTCTCTCTATATACCGCATGAGGTAAGAAATGGCAATACTGAAAGATGCTTGGGACCTTTATACTTCTTTAACTCTTTGTGATCAATCAAAAAAAGGTGTAAAAATCGAACTTCGTAGATGGGAGCTTCATCTTTCACACCTCGAACAGCGAGAAATAGGCTCCATAAAAAAAATCGATCTCGCTCGGCTTCGCTCCCATCTCGAAAAAAAGGATTTAAGTCCACAGACCATCTACCATTGTCTGAGCTTGCTCAGACGTGTCCTGTATACTGCAAAAGAATACGAGCTTAGCGATACCAAACTGCCATCATTTCCAATGCCTAAAGTAAAAAACCAGAGGTATCGTTTTTTAACAGTAGAAGAAGCCAACCTGCTGGTAACCTGTTTATCAAATAGAAAACTCTTCTCCAGTATGCTTTGGCGTGATTTAACTGTCATAGCATTGAATACGGGACTTCGGCCAAACGAACTTTTTAATTTAAGACGATGTCATATTTCACTAAAAAATAAAGTAATATACATAGCTGAAAGCAAGAATGGAGATTCAAGATACATAAAAATGAAACCTATTGTTGCTTCATTGTGCCATAAATATTTGCCGGGATCGCGTGAAGCATTGCTTTTTTGTAAGAAAAATGGAGAACCCTTTACACAGGCTGGGACTCCGTTTCGCAGAGCAGTCAAACTATGTAAATTCAATGAAGATATAACCGATCCGTTATATAAAGTCGTTTTTTATACTCTCCGTCATACCTTTGCAAGTTGGTTGGTGATGCAGGGTGTTCCCCTGTATAGTGTAGGAAAAATGCTTGGACACAAAACAATGATAATGACACAAAGATATGCTCATCTTTCGCCGGATTATATGCACTCAATAGATAAGCTGCCTGATTTTGATATAAAAATATAGCCATCAGGTAAATTCAACCGGCACTTCAAATAAAGGAAGGGTGCGCCTGTGGGCGCATCTTCCGCGCCATCGTTCCTTCCACTCCTGCGCTCCGTGTGCAGCTCCGTGCGGCCAGCATTAAGCTGGCCGTACTCGCTTCCGTGTCGCTTGTCGTTCCAGTCACTCTGTCACGGAAGCAGACCCGACCCTTGGGAGCAGAGGAGGGGAAGGAAAGGGTTGCGCGAATACGCGCAACTTCCGTGCCTTCACTCCCGTTGGTCGTTCCGTCACGGAAGCAAGCCCGCTTTCCTCAAATCTTCTTTTCTCCGGCGTTGAGACGCCTTTGAAGCAGAACCCCTCCGAGCCCTTCTCCTTTTGGTGAAAGGCCTCGGAGGGGTTCTGTCTGAAAAGACAGGTCTCAACTCCAGAGCAAAAAAGCGCGGAGAGGGGCGGGCGGAACAAAGGCGGTGACGAGTCGCTGGGCTGCCAAAAAATAAATGCCATAAACAAGTTGGAGGGTTCCATGAAGCAGGGCGATATTTTGGTAAGCAGTTGGGGATATGAGCAGACGAACGTCGATTTTTACGAGGTGGTGAAGGTGACGGCGAAGACCGTAACGCTGGTTCCTATTGAACGGAAGGTTCAGCTTAAAGGCTTCATGCGGTATGAGGCCATGCCGATTCCGGGGAGCGGGAAGGGAAAGGCGTTCAGGAGACGGATTATTGATTGTTTCGACGTTCCTGCATGTCGCATTACAAGCTACGCCATTGCGAGGCTGTGGAACGGAGAGGCACAGGAAGGTTCATCCTATGCCTGAGTGAAGGGAGGCCGTTCCGGAACCGGGACGGCCCTTGCTCTGGACGGGGGTAGGGAAAATGGTTAATGTAAAAATGGAGAACAGCAATGACAAAACGTCTCGCCGATTGGCTTGAAAAAGTAAGCGTAGCAGCTTTTGCGGTAGGTGTCTTCCAAGGTAGCTTGCTCGGACTGGTAATAGCTGCTTTGGCTTTGGGTATGTCTTTATGGATGACAAAGCGTATGGAGGACAACGCATGACACTGACATGGATCGTAGCCGGAGTGATGGTTATTGGTGTTGGTCTTTGGGGGATTTATCTGACCCGTAAGCATTCTTAAACGAACACTATAGACTTTGGTAGAGGGCATCCCGAAAACGGGGTGCCTTTCTTTTGGTGTGAATTGAAAATGAGGCGATTCGGAGACGGATCGCCTTTTTCTTTGGAGAACGACATGAACGGTAAGCTGTTTCTGTATTTGGATCAGTTTGGGAATCATTTCTATGCGAGAACGGTAAGGGAGTTGAGGGCACAGATTGGAGGGGGCGGAAGCCGGGTTTTCAAGATGTATGCCGATGGAAAGAATGGTTTGCCGTTGCATGTCGGGTACGTCATCGGAAGGTATTGGCTGAGCATGTTTGAGCCGGTGGAAATTCCTGTAAATTTGTAATGATATATTTATATAAACATGTATTTATGTATATACAGAAATACAGGTTTTAAAGGAGTGATCATGGACATTGAGCAGATTGAACGGATTGTAAAGGATGCGCTGGACCCGTGTTCAACTCAGACATTGCGGGAATTGGTTGAGCTTGCGGAAAATGAGGAGGACAAGGAAACCGGGGAATTATTTGCTGGTTGGGTGATGGATATTCTTAAAAAACGTGGGGCATGAGTCATGGGCATTGATGAGCAACATTATGTAGGTATTCTCTACATGGATTGTCCATTTTGTGAGAGTGGTAATATAAAAAAGGGTATTCCTGAAAATTATGGTGAAACTATTGAAGTGAATTGTTTATGTAATGAATGTGGGAAAGAATGGAGTGAAATATATAATTTTTCTATGAGTATTTTAGGATAGAAATGTAAAATATATGGCGTTAATATCAAACATCAGTTTTATGATTTTCGTTCTATATAAAAGGTTGTAATATGCCTATAATGTCATATGCTTTTTACTGTGTTTTTGAAAGTGTAATGCAGTTACCCAATTTTGATTGGGAAGAAGATAGACAACATGCTGGACAATGGGGGTGCGCACGTTATGCAGTTCAGGATTTTGCTGAATCATATGATTTGAATGAAGGAGATGAAAATCGTATCGCCGTGCTTAACAGGGATACGGGGGAAGTCAGCGTATGGGAACTTACAATCCGGAAAGAATATGATGCGAAACTGATAGGGTAAAATTAAAGGCACCCATTTAGAAAAATTGCTTAAAAGAAACAACCGGAAGACGTGAAAAGTCTTCCGGTTGTTTTATATCCTAAAAAAAGGATAAAATTTTAAGATAGTATAACGAGAAAGGATAGATATGAAAACAGTTCTGAAAAAGGGTGATATTCTTGTAGGGTATAGGGGAACGGAAGTAGAGTTTTATGAAATAGTGCGTGTAACTCCAAAGACCGTGCTTCTTGTTTCCATTCAGAAGAAATTGGTGGATGTGAGCGGCATTGAGTATACCGCTGCCCCCATCCTGGGCAGCGGAGAAGGAACGCCCTTCAGACGCTGGATCTTCCCCTCCGGATTATCGGAGGTTCCGGGATGCCGCATCTCTGATTCCGAGCTTGTGTTTCTCTGGGATGGTAGCCCCAGACGGGGGACAGTGGATTGGGAAAGGTGGAAAAAACAGGTGGGTGAATTGGAGAAGTAGGCAAAGCAGCTTTTATGTAAATATGTATTTCATGATTTGATGAAATACATATTTACATAAAAGAGCGTAAAAGGTGGGGTGCACCGTCTTTTTTCCGGCGTTTGGACGCCTCTCTACGACCATGCGATTGTATGTTTAAACATACAATCGCATGGTTTATGGATATTTTTATATTTGATGAAATATGTATTTCCACATTGGACAACGTAAAAAGGATGGGTGCGCTTATTGGCGCATCTTCCGCGCCATCGCTCGAAGACTCGCTCTGTCACGGAAGCAGACCCGACCTTTGAAATAATGAAAGGCAGGAGAAGGAAGGGGTTGCGCGAGTACGCGCAACTTCCGCGCCTTCACTCCCGTTGGTCGTTCAGTCACGGAAGCAAGCCCGCTTTCCTCAAATCTTCTTTTTTCCGGCGTTGAGACGCCTTTAATCAGAACCCCTCCGAAGCCTTCTCTTTTTGGTGAAAGGCCTCGGAGGGGTTCTGTCAGAAAGGCAGGTCTCAACTCCAGAGGAAAAAAGCTCCGGGTGGAGCAAACGAGAGGAGGCACAAGATGTATTTTGACGGGATTTGCACGCTCGATGAACTGAAGAAGGCATATCGCGAACTTGCTCTTGCTAACCATCTCGATAGGGGAGGAGATACTGCGGTTATGCAAGCCACCAATGCTGAATACGACGCAAAACATGACCGTATGACGCGGGAAGCTATAAGCGGAGCGGAATATCGGCGCACGGTGTATGAGGAGATGGGCTGGGTCGGGAAGAACTACAGTAGCTCCATGAGCATGGGGGATTTGACCAAGATCATCCGGGAGTATTGCAGGGGCCATTACCCGGACTGTAAGTTTTCCGTTACCCGAAAGCATTACAATTCAATCACCGTTGCTCTGATGGAAGCCCCCTTTGAAGCTATCGATCCGGAAAAGGCCGGGGAATACGAGATCAAGCATCAGCATATCCAGTCATATAAACAGGCGACGCCGGAGGCGCGGGAGATTCTGCGGGATATAGAGCGGTTTGGGGAGTCGTACAACTATGATCATTCCGATGTGATGCACGATTATTTCGACCGGGGGTTCAACTTGTGGGTGGAGATCGGGAAGTGGAACAAGCCGTTCAATAAGTGTGAGCGGAAGGTGAAGCGTAGCCGGACAAGAGCCGTCAAGGTGGGTTGATTTGTAGGTACAGGCGAAGCGTATGGACGGAGTCCCTAAAAATGTTTACACTACAGTTAGATAACAAGGAGGCCGCTAAATGACCGCCATCACTTTTGATACATTGGCATACAGCAAGACGCTGCAAGCAGCGGGCATCCCCCCTGAACAGGCCGATGCGTTGGCAAAGGCACAAAAGACAGCCATTCAAGAAATGGTCGAAGCGAAGGAACTGGCAAGCAAACATGACCTTTATATGGCTCTTGCGGCTCAAAAGCATGAAATCCTTAAGTGGATGATTGGGTTAGTTAGTGCTCAATCTGCATTGCTGATCGCGGTTATCGCGCTTCTCAAGTAATTTCTTGAGAAGGTGTCTAACGAAAAGGCTCTCTGTCTTGGAGAGCCTTTTATTGGATAAGGTGAGAAGTCCCCTATGTCATTCCTGCGCTTGATGTGCCGCGCAGATGACAAGCCCCAGTGGAGAAGATTCCGCTGGGGCGTCTTTTTGGGGGAAGGAGTTATAGGTTTTCTTTTGATGAAGAGCGGGAAATAAGGAAGGGTGCGCCAGTAGGCGCATCTTCCGCGCCATCGCTCGAAGACTCGCTCTGTCACGGAAGCAGACCCGACCTTTGAAATAATGAAAGGCAGGAGAAGGAAGGGGTTGCGCGAGTACGCGCAACTTCCGCGCCTTCTCTCGCTTCGCTCTTTCCGTCACGGAAGCTGAGCCCACCTTTCCAGAATATCTCCTTTTTCTTCGGCGTTGAGGCGCCTTTGAAGCAGAACCCCTCCGAGGCCTTCTCCTTTTGGTGAAAGGCCTCGGAGGGGTTCTGTCTGAAAGGCAGGTCTCAACTCCAGAGGAAAAGCTCGGAGAGGGGCGGGGCAGAGCAAAGGCGGTGATGAGTCGCTGGGCTGCCAATTGAGAACCAATAACGATTTGGGAGGTTAGATAAAATGCCTAATTGGGTTTATAATGTTTTGGGTGCGCACGATGAACAGGGAAGACAGTTTATATTTGATAATTGCATAAATGATAAGAAAAATTTTACGTTCAACAAAATGATTCCAATGCCTCAGATATTGACGAGAGGATGCTCTCCTGTGAGAATATGTAATAATTTTGATGAATTTAAAGAAAAATATGGAGGACATATTGATTATACATTTGAAAAAGATGGTATGTTGATTTGTGGATATGATTCGGTGATGTCGCAAAAGTGTGCAGAGAACTTGGTAAAAAAGTATGGTGCAGATAATTGGTATGACTGGTCACTCAATAATTGGGGGTGCAAATGGGATGCGAATAGCGAACGTGTAGAGGATGGAGATTATGAATTCAGATTTGAAACGCCTTGGGGTGAACCAGAAGGATTTATTAAAAAGTTTGCCTTGGAAGCATACCAAAAATGTCCAAAATCAACCTTTACATGGTTCTGGGAAGAAGAACAAGGCTTTGGGCAAGAACTTTTTATCGAATCAGGTAAGATTATAGTAACAAAAAATTGGGATATGCCCCATTTTGATGAACATCACGTTGTTATCCATTTCAGAGATGGAAAAGAGCGGGATATGACAGTAACAAAAGTTACTGGAGGTTATCCAGAAAGATATGGAAATGGTGGTTGGTATGCAGATGAAGATGAATCATGTTATTATGAAACACCATTCCATGCACTCGGAAATAGCGTTTCACAAGAAATTGTGCGGATTGATACTATTGATGAATTGTGTCAATGTATTCAAAACGAAAATGTTAAATACCCGTTTTATGGAATAGAAAATAAGTTCAGTGAGAAATTGAAGATACTCATTCAGAAAAAAATTGCTTAACAGATACAACCGGAAGATGGAAGGAGTCTTTGATACTGAGGGCGACTTGAAAGAGTCGCCCTTTCCTTTTCTTGCAAGGGGGCATTGATATGGAGGAAGGGGTGGAGCTTTTCTACGGAGTAGATACTTCTGACATGTTCGTATCTCAGCTTAACAGACTTTTTCGGGAACACGATGAAAGCGATTTATGGCCTATATGTGGATGGTTTAATGCTACGGACAGGGCAATCAGGCGGTTATGCGGTCGGTATACGGGTGGTATGGAGTATGCCTATGCTCTTGATGCGGAAATCAGCCGGATAGTGAACGGGGTTGTATAACACTGAAGTTACCAGCAAGCCTCATCCTGTAAGAACGGGAGGGGCTTGCTCATTTGGGCAAACGAAAGACAGTGACGGGGAACGGTAAAACAGAAGGGATAGGTATGAAAGAGGCCAATGACGAGATGAGACGGACGATCAGGCAGGAGCGGAGCAATGTTCTTGTGGAGGTTGCCCATCTGGATACGAAGGAGGCCGTTGCCGTGCTGATCGCGGCGATCAACGAAAGGGCGTTGGAAAGTGGATTGGTCTCCGAGGTGCGGTTCAGGCCGCTTGTGGCAGGTTAGCTACTGAAAGGAATGACTGTTCCATTGAGGAAGCAGAAAAATCAATCTAAAATTGATTTTTGACCCAACCTGACTTATTCTCAGAGAAACAGCCGGAGAAAGATCATGAGTCTTGCGCGAATCAGGATGCAGCTTGAAAAATGGAAATTGTCCGGCGAGGACGAGCTGAGTATCGGCGTGACGCCCATTGGGCCTTATCTTTTTTTTGGGGATTCGACTGGAGACAACATGCTGATAGCATTCGAGGCCGATGTGAGCCGATGCTTCAATCAGATTTCATTTAGGCTGGGCACGTTGTCGCGGGAGGCGTTCTGGAGCGGAAATTGGCTTGAGAAGCAGCCGCGATACCGGAGTTTTGATTTGCTGTGGGGAGGCCTGCGGGCTGAACCCTTTTCCGTCTCCGTCCAGTTGCCGCGAAGCTCCGAAACTGTGGGGATCGGCAGGGCCAAGAGAATCAGCCGGGACTGGTGGCTGTTCGAGTCCGAAAATGGAGAGTATGGGCTTGTGCCGTCGAAGGAAACGACGAAATGGTTTTTGAGCTGAGTTCCTAAAAAGGCGATTCGGAGGAATCGCCTTTTCGTTTGAGAAGGTGTCAGGAAATGGGGGGAGGGATGGAGAAAAGGTTCTGGCCAGAGAGCCGGAACCTTGTGCGAATAGGACCTGTTTGGGTTTAATTGCCGTGTCGCCGGAGTCCATCCATGAATGCCTGCATGGATTCCGCGCGATAGGCTAGGGGGAGCAGCTTCCGCAAGGTGGCCGAGTCGGTAATTGCGGCGAGGAAGGTTTCCACAGCGGGAGGGATGTTCCCGAAGCGGTCTTTTAGGGTATCCTGCACGGCCAGACTGATGCCCCTGGCTTCACCAATAGAGATGCCTCTGGCTTCACCAAGGAGTACGCCTTGGTGAATCAGTTCTTCACGCCACTGAGAGGCTCTTTCTTCCAACATGGAGTCAACCTCCTGTAAGTCGTTGAATTCCGGAATGTGTTGAGTGATGCCCGTGCGTTTCAGGACGACTCGTCCGAGCCAGACCGCAAACGCCCGGCGGAGATGAAGGTACTGCGGAGCTCGCAGAGCATCGAGCAAGTGTTTGACGACCCTTTGGACTTCGAGAACGTCTCCGGCCCGCTCAAGACGGAGAAGCTGGGCGACGAGCCCCTCATTCAGCGCGTCATCGGGCACACGGCCTTCATCAAGGATGAAGTGCTTTTGAGAAGGTCGATAGCGCCGAAGGCCGTGAGGCATCGGGGAGAAGAGTTCGGCCACTTCCTGAGGAGCCTTCCAGGGTTTGTTGCCGTTGTAAACGACGATGGGGAAAACCGGGGGAAGGCCGTCCTGTTCGCGAACTTTGCCCGATTTGACGAGATCGAGAAGCAGCAAGGCCGTATAGGAGAGGATTCTGAGCGCCATCCAGTGATCTTGTGAGCTCTGAAACTCAAAGATGAGTACAGCATAGCACCATTTGTCTTTTTTCCAGCTAATTCGCCAAATTATGTCGTCATGTCGCTCACGAAGATCGTCAGTGACGTAGCTGCCGAAGCAGCGTTCCAGCGTGGAGAAGTCGAGATCCTGGATAAAGTCTTCGGGGACGAAATCCCTCAGAAGCGATTCGACCATGGCCGGATCGCTGAAGAAGGCCTTGTAGGCGGCATCGTGCGGGAATCGTTCACTCATGAATACATTTTAGCCTGACGGCATCCGGGAAGCAACTAAAAAGAATCCGGCATGAAAGGGGACTCATGCCGGATTAAGGAGAAAAGGAAACGGAAAAGGGGAAATGAAAGACAGTGGATGATTCCGTCATTCATTAAGCTGTAAATAATGCCTGATCCGCCATTGGCAAGGGGGGAACTCAAATTTTAATTCCATAATGGGAGATGCCTCCCCACAGGGCAAAAAGAACTTTCAAACCATCCAGATCGGAGGCAATGCCCTCTTGGAGGGAAATGCCGCACTTGTTTTTGATGTAGGTCTGGATGTCTCCTCTGGTTAAGTCGGATGAATGGTTCCAAAAGCTGGCGAGGCCGTTTATGGCGGCAGTATACCGAGGCGAATTCTGTCCTTTTTCCGTATTTTTTGAGGAGAGAAACATCCGCTTCGCCACGGAAAAGACGGCATTCCTGTAGTCGGACTGGCACATGTCTTCCAGACTGGCGATATGGAAGAAGGCGAGCAGTTCCTTGAGAGCGTCTTCAGGCTGACGATCCTGGAGAAGACATTCCATGTTGAGGAGTCCCATCAAAGCTTCTGTCTGGTTCCTGGTGAGCTTTCGTGCGGATCGGAAGGCTTCAGGCTTCTCCCATGGATGTGGAGCTGGCGGCTCCATCTGTTCCAGCTTTTTCTGTTCAGCCAGTTCTTTTTGGCGCTGGCGCTCCAGACGTTGCGTTTCCTTCTGACGTTGCTGTTGGAGAAGGGCGGCTTCCATAGCGTTGAAGGCTTCGAGGAAGCGTTCCTTCCATGCGGCGGCCTTTTTGCCGGTGAAGCCCATGGCCAGGAAGGCGAATCCATCACGGGTGAGACGGTACATAGGTAATTTCCGTCCCGTGCTGTCTGTGTATTCACTGACAGCAAAATTGCTGTCAGTGAAACTCTGAGAGCATTCCAAGTTTTTGATAGCCTTCAGCACATCGAAATGATTCTTCTCAAAAGCCTGAGCAATGGCCAGCGAGGTGGTGAAAGGCACGCCATCTTCGGCCTGAATCATGTCCTCAATGGTGGGTTCGAGGACTTCCTGAGTTTCGGTGGTGGGATTTCAGTTTCCGTCATGTTCGTCTCCTTCCTGAGTATTTTCTTGCTGTTCCGTTTTTTCGCGCTGTTCCGCATCCAGTGCCATCCATTCCTTGACGATGGAGATTTTATGGGACGGAAGGACAACATTGCTGAGGGAACGATAGCCTCTGGGGAGTTTCGCGGAGTTCGTTTTTGCGTGACCGGTTCCCCAGAGTTCAACCCATGCCTGCCATTCGTAGGATTCATAAGGCTTGAGCATCATGGGGAGGGGAATCGAAAAGACCTCTGAGATCTTTTGCATGGTTTTGATGGTAGGATTGCTTTTGGCGCGGACGAGATCGGTGATCACGGCGCTGGAGACCCCCGCCTTTTCGGCGAGTTCCTGCTTTTTCATGCCGGTCTCTTCGAGAAGCCGGGCCACATGCAAGCTGAATATCATATTGTAATCCATAATTATCCTCACAGCAGAAAAGAGAGAATGGCAATATAGCCCACACCGAGTATGGCGTTGGTTCCTATCAAAGCCTTGACCAGAGGATCACGCAATGGGGCGCTGATTCTGGGAACGGAAGCGGCAATGGCGTCGTTGATGGCCGTCTGAATGAGCTGTTTGTTCTTTTCCTGTTCTTCTTTGGCGTTGTTTTCCAAAATATTCAAACATTCTTTAAGGTATTCTTCTGATTTGCTGAAGGTGGCATTCATGATCTTGTTGACACGTTCTTTGCTTTCCTGATCCCATGTCTGATAGGCTTCCTGATGTTCTTCATGAAGTTTTCTGAACTGTATGGTTGCATTTTGTATGAGCAGTGCATGGTCTTGCAGCAAATCCTTTTCAAATTGTTGAAGGATAGTATGCAAGGCGCAAAGAGGATCTTTTTTGTCAAGGATTATTTCATTTTCTTTTGATACCTTGGCAATATATTCTTCAATACTTTCCATTGCTAGACGATCCTCACGGCATCCAGCATTTCGAACAATTGCTTTCGTATGAGTTTGACGCGATGGACGGTCATAATATCATACCCATTGGGAGCGGGATTAACATCACACACCTGATGAAAGCAAAGCCTGTCCTTCTGAATTTTTGCGAATGAAATGCCGAAGGTATCTTTCGGAAAGTCAGGAAAACGGAGAATTCCATAGAGACGTTCCTTGCATCTTTCGAACATGGGTGACAGCTCAAACAGCATTCCGTCTTTTTCAATCTTGCCGAAGAAGGGATTAAGCCAGAGGATGATATGAGCCCTGTCTCCAAAACGTATGATAATGTCGTTCATTCCACGAATGGTTTCTTCCATATTGTCGCCGCCTACAATGATGACATGGAATGAGACATCAAAGCCCAATTCTTTAAGTACGGAAATAAAATCATTTGAGATCAGATACTCAGACAGAGCGACGTAGCTTGAAGTACCGTTGTCGACAACGAAGTGGCAATCTTCCTGCGACTGCATGAATATTTGTGCAAAGTTGTCGAATTTTGTTTTCTGGATGTCGTTTCCCTCCATGATGTCCATATAGAGTACGTCAAGCGCCTTGTATTTATTGAGGGTAGGCGTAACCGGATCGCAGTCGATGCATTGGGTTTTGATGTTTTTGCTCATGAGGTATTGGGCGAAGACGTAGCTGAACAAAGATTTTCCTGTTCCGCCCTTGGGGTTCAAAAAAAAGTGGACATGCGGCATGGGGGATGCTCCTTAAAGGAATGAGATTTCCTCATCGAGGTTACGAGTGAAGGTAGGGAGGTTGTGGTCGCCGGAATCGTATGGTCCTTTTCTTGGCGTATCCTGATTCTCCTGATTCTTTTGGGATGCCTGTGTCTGGGGCGCGTTTTGCGGGTTTTCCGGAGCTGGCGTCTCTTTTTTTTGCTGGCGTTTTTTTTGAGGATTGAAATGGCCTTTAGGGGCTGGAGAAATGAATTTTGAACAATGCTTCAGAAAGGCACTATATGTACCTGGATAATTGCCATTTTCTTTAAGAATGGCCCATACTTCGCTGCGTTTCCAGCCGCTGCTGAGAGCTTCTTCGATCTGCTCTTTCTGGGAAAGAAATAAGGCTTTTAATCCAACAACTTCTCCGGATATGGATCTCTTTTGTGCATCAGTCTCGAGTTTTTGGATTAGTGTATTTTCCATTTTATGCTCCTGATTCGACCCAAAATGAGGATACAAAAGAGGAAAAATTGATGCAAGTAGCGTAGGAATAAAATTTTTTATATATTTTCAAAAAAAGTATCCTTTCCGTTTTTTTCCTTTTTCGTCCGTTTTTTGTCCGCTTTTGTCCGTTTCCTTCCGTTTCTGTCCTCTTTTTTCTGTTTTTTTCCTGTAAAATCAGTTCTCTTCCGTTTTTGTCTGTTCTTGTCCGTTTTTTTCTTTTTTTGTCCTTTTTTGGGAGTTTGCCGGAAAAGGAAGGAGAATATATGACGAGGAAAAAAGGGCAGGATGTGTAGCGTGGGCCTACGCCCACACTACGTTTCCCTTATTCGCACGGAGTGCTCAACGGGAAACAACCATCCTGCTCTGCGAGGCTTTCGATGGAAACACCGAGACGGAAATTACAGCCGATTAAAGTCTATTGCAGCGTTGAAGAAAGAAGGCTGATCGAACGCCAGGCGGAGACGGCAGGCGTGAGCGCCTCGGAATATCTGAGAAGCGTTGGTCTCAATTTTCCGGTGAAAAGCCGCGTAGATCAGCAGGCGGTAAAAGAGATGCTGAAGACGCGGGCGGACATGGCAAGAGCGGGCGGGCTTCTCAAGATAATCTTGAAAAATGATGAGCGGCTCATCGGGTATACCGGGGAGCAAATCAAGAAAAAGACTGTCGAAATGCTGGGTGAAATCGAAGTAAACATGTCCAAACTGACCTATATCTGTGAACAAATATTGAGAAATGGCATATGATAGCCCGCCGAATTCCCATGCGGAACGCATCCAAAAGCCGAGTCGTCCGGCTAGCGAAGTACCTGGAGGACAAGAAGAGCAGTTCTCGTGTTCAGGACGTAACGATAACGGGATGCTACAGCCCGGATGTAGAGGGTGCGGCCTTGGAGATGATGGCCGTACAGGCAGAAAACAGGCAGGCAAAGAGCGATAAAACATATCACCTTATCATCAGTTTCCGCGAGGGAGAGCGTCCGGCTCGTGACACGATTACCGCTATTGAAAAGCGTTTTTGTGAGAATCTTGGATATGGCGAGCACCAGCGTATTTCCGTTTTGCACGGCGATACAGAAAACCTCCATCTGCATGTTGCTATCAACAAGATCCATCCAGAAACATTAAGGATTCATGAACCGTACTATGACTATAAGACGCTGGCCAGAACATGCTCGCAGCTTGAAAAGGAGTATGGACTTGCGGTCGATAACCATACTTCCCGGAACAAGGGACGCCCAAGCGTGGCGACCAGCATGGAGAAGGCAGGAGGCCTGGAGTCCCTGACTGGCTGGATACAGCGCAACTGCCTGTCTCAGTTGCAGAATGCCAAAAACTGGAAGGAATTCCACCATGTGTGTCTAGAGAATGGGCTTTCTCTGCGAGCGCGGGGTAACGGTTTTGTTTTCGTTTCAGACAAGATTCATGTGAAAGCCAGTTCTGTGGATAGGGGATTATCCAAAAAAAAATCTTGAAATGCGTCTTGGAGTTTTCGAGGAATACCATGAAAATCTCGTCATGCCTGACAAGGTTTATCGAAGAAAACCTCTTGCGGAGGGGTATGAAAAACTATGGCGTGTCTTTCAGAAGGAAAGGGCCGAGTCTTCCGGTAACAGGCAGCAAATACAAGAAGATAGACAGAAGATGTTTGATAGCGCCCTGCAAGACTTCAGGCTCAGAAACTTCCTGATCAGCCAGATGACGAGCGGGCGTGTGAACAAGATGATTCTTTATTATCTGAGCCGAAAGAAGCTGCGGCAGCAGGCAAGAAAGGATCAGTGGATGGACTGGTTGCGTGAAACAAGCCGCAACGAACGGAATCCGCACGCATCGGAAGCACTGGCCCTTTTATCTTCCCGAAAAACTTCGGGAAGGGGAGAGGGAGGGTATCTCAGTGGTATTGAAAAGGAACCGCTGGGGACGCCGGAAGTCGTCACGCGCAAGGGAACGCGCATTTTTTCAGGGAATATCCGGGAGCGGGATGGGCGAATCCTCATACCGAATAACCCGACTCCCCAGGAAATTCGGGAGCTCAAAAGCATTGCGGAAAAGCATTTCGATAAGGTTGCCGTTCACGGCGATGCTGAATTGAAGGAGCTTTTCGGAGTTGCCGGTCGCAAACCGCAGGCAGCCATGAAAAGCCAGTCGAAAGTACGGGACATGGACAGCGGCATGGAGCGTTAAGGAGGCGCGTCATGAAAAAGCGGAATGCGGAACCTGCCGTCATGCAGGAGCAGAGAGGCGGAAGTTGGAAACAGCGGTTATTCGTCCTGTTCTCATTGTTTGCCGGCCTGAGCGTGGCGACGCAGGTTTTTGCCCATCAGTATGGATACGGCGAATTCCTTGGCCCTCAAGTCAATGGCATCTATCCCCCTTGGGGCATACTCGTATGGGGAAGCATGGCGTATGATGCCGCACCGGGGATGTTCATAGGAGCGGGCTCGGTCGGGTTGTTCGTTTCTGGTGTCCTTTTGCTTATGGGCCTGTTTGTTCGTCTTGTTGCCGCGAATACCGGACAGCGGAATCCGTACTTGCATGGCTCGGCAAGGTGGGCCGAGGAAGAGGAAGTGAAACTTGCGGGGCTGATGACCGACGAAGGCGTATTTGTGGGGGGCTGGAGAAGGAATGGTGGAAAGCGTCGCTATCTGCGGCATGATGGAAACCAGCACATTCTGTGTTTTGCTCCTACCCGTTCGGGCAAGGGCGTGTGCCTCGTCATCCCTACGTTGCTCACATGGATGAAGAGCTGCGTCGTCACCGACATGAAAGGGGAACTTTGGGCGCTGACCGCCGGCTGGCGGCAGAAGTATGCTGGTCAGAAGGTGCTGCGCTTTGAACCGGCTTCTCCGGAGTCAGCCAAATGGAATCCCTTGGACGAGATCAGACTCAAGACGAAGTATGAGACGGGAGACATCCAGAATCTTGCCACGCTGCTTGCCGATCCAAACGGCAAGGGACTGGACGGGGGGGATTCTTCTGCGCACTTCGCGAACTTATGTCGTTCGTTGCTGACAGGTCTCATAACCCATGTGCTGTATTTGCGAGAGGAGAACCCGGAATTTGACGCATCTCTGGGAGCTGTTGATGCACTTTTGTCTACTCCGGAATCGAGTTTGCTCGAAGACGAATTTTGGAAGGCAATGCAGGAGCACAAGCACCGGAAGAACGAGAGCACCGGACAGATGGAGCCCCATCCTCTTGTAGTCAAGTGTGCGCAGGACATTATCAATACGCCGACGAAGGAGCGGGGCTCGGTACTGAGCACAACGCGCAATACGGTTGCCCTCTACAGGGACGAGATCATCAGTAAAAATACGTCGGTTTCCGAGTTCTGCATCAAAGATCTGATGAATTATGCCGATCCGGTGACGCTCTATATTATTACGGAAGAGACCGACAAGGAGCGCGTCAAGCCGCTGTTCCGTCTGCTTTTGGCGATGATCTGCCGCAAGCTCGCGTCAGGAATGACGTATGAGAAGATTGGCGAGTCACGTCGCGCCAAGTCTCCCAATACGCATAAGCTGCTCATGCTCATCGACGAGTTTCCGAGTTTCGGAAAACTCGAAGTCATCCAGAAGTCCTTAGCCTTCCTGGCGGGCTATGGAATACGGTTCTACCTGATCGCTCAGGATCTGGCGCAGCTCAGAAGCAGGGAAGAGGGATATGGGGAGAACGAGGCCATCACTTCGAACTGCCACATTCAGGTGGCGTTCACGCCGCAGAAACTTGAGACAGCCAAGTATCTTTCCCAACTGACAGGGCAGACGACGGTATCCTACGCGGAAATTGCGATGAGTGGCAGCCGGTTGAGTCTGTTCCAGTCAAATATGACAAAGACCTACAGAGACGTATCGCGTCCATTGATGACCGAGGACGAATGTCTGCGTATGCGCGGTCCGAAAATGAAAGGCGATGTGATGATCGAGGGAGGGGACATGCTGCTGTTTTACGCGGGAATTCCAGCGATACGCGGCATTCAGATGCCTTACTTCCTCGATCCCGTGCTCCAGAAGCGTTCATGCGTTGATCCTCCGGCGAGGACGGACATCACGATAGATTTCAACAAGGAAAAGAAAGTTCCCCAATCGGCGGAGGCCGAAGATGCCGAACCTGCCTTTGCTCTGTAGCAGCGCGATTCTGGTTCTCGCTCTTGCTCAAGGGACAGCTATTTTTCTTGTCATCAATACCACGAAGAGTTTTCCCCCAGGCATCTATATGAAGACGCATGGCCCCGTACATCGGGGAGATCTGGTTCTCGTCTGTCCGGAGGACAACGAGGTGAACAGGTATGGCCGAGACCATGGTTTTATTTCCTATGGCGTCTGCCCCGGACGCTACGGCTACCTGATCAAGCGGATTGTGGGGAGCGAAGGGGATTTGGTTGAGTTTTCCGGAGAGGTCGTGCGGGTGAACGGCATCCCTCTGAAGAACAGCGCAAGACAGCCATCCATCCCGTCCCGGATGGATGGTAGCGTTAAGCTGTATGAAGAGGTTCTGGTCATGTCCGAACATCCCCTGTCTTTCGACAGTCGCTATTTCGGCGCTGTGAGCACCGATGCGATATGTACGCCTTTAAAACCCCTTATCACATGGGAGTAGTTTATGGCCAAGTCAGAAGATCACTATACGCGAGTGGCCGAACAACTGATCGAGAAGCTGAAGGAGGGCACGGCACCGTGGCAACAGCCCTGGGATGCCGGGGGGTACGGCTCACGCCCCATGAATCCGACGACGGGCAAGCCGTATCGCGGCGGCAACATGTTGTATCTTATGATGCAGGGCCACGGCGATCCGCGCTGGATGACCTATCGGCAGGCGCAATCCGTCGGAGCGCAGGTCAGGAAAGGCGAGAAAGGGACTCCGATTATTTACTGGAAGTTCGAGGAGGAGCGAACGGTACATGGCGAAGACGGCAAGCCCGTCAGGGATGCGGACGGAAATGCGGTCAAGGAAAAGGTGCAACTGGAGCGCCCGCGCAGTTTCATCAGCTATGTGTTCAATGCGGACCAGATTGAAGGACTGGAGCCGCTGCTCACACCTGAGAAGCCGCAGGGATGGGCGGATGTGGCCAGAGCGGAGAAGCTCCTTGAGGCTTCCAGAGCGAAGATCGTCAACCGGAAGCAGGCCGGGGCGTTCTACAGGCCGGGAGAGGATGCCATCTATTTGCCGCTGAAGGAGCAGTTTTCGGATGAAGTGGGCTACTACTCGACCGCGTTGCATGAGCTTGGCCACTGGACCGGACACGAGACTAGGCTGAACAGAGAGTCAGGTCCGTTTGGGAGTATTTCCTATGCGAAGGAAGAGCTGCGGGCTGAGATCGGCAGCATGATGCTTTCTGCCGAGTTGGGTATTGGGGTGAGTGTCGACTCCCATGCCGCGTATGTCCAGAGCTGGATCAAGGCACTTCAGGACGATCCGCGTGAAATCTTCAGAGCGGCGGCTGACGCTGAAAAAATTTGCGATTTCATCATGGATTTCGAGTTGACACAGGAACAGCGCCTGGAAAGACAGACCGAGCGGGAATCCTTTGCCGATGCCACGCCGTTCATGGACGAATCCCGGAAGGAAGGAACGGTATCGAGGGAAGTGTCATCTCCGGAGAAGGTTCGGGAGCGGATATATCTGAACGTTCCGTACAGGGAAAAGGATGCGGCCAGCGACCTTGGCGCAAAGTGGGATCGGAGAGAGAAAAGCTGGTATGTCCCCGAGGGAAAGGACGTGGAGCCGTTTGGAAAATGGCTCGGGAGAGATGAATCCATGCAGGAGCGGAAGGAGCAGGGACCGGAACGTATCTACCTTGCGGTAGCGTATCAGGAGCACTGGGCGGCGAAAAAGGCCGGCGCGGAATGGGACAAGGATGCCCGCAGTTGGTATGTCGGCCCAAAGGGTGACATGGAAAAGCTGAAGAGATGGCTTCCGAAGAACGTCAAATCCCAGCAGATGCCTCCCATGTCGCCACGAGAAGAATTTGGCGAAACATTGCGGAACGTTGGATGCGTCGTTGAAGGGGAACACCCGGTCATGGACGGCAAAGCGCATAGGATCAAGGTAGAGGGAGATCGCGAGGGAGCGCAGTCAGGATTCTATGTTGGCCATATGGATGGCCGGCCAGCAGGTTATGCCAAAAATAACCGGACGGGCGAGGAAATCCGCTGGAAATCGCAAGGAGCCGTTCTGAGTACCCAGGATCGGGCAGCGTTCAAGGCGACATGTGAGCGCAAACAAGCTGAGCGGGCAGCGGCACAGTTGCAGGAGCAGGAGAACACAGCACAGCGAGTTGCGGGACAGCTTTCGTCCATGCGGGAGAATGTGGACACGCCCTATCTTAATAAGAAGGGGCTGGGAGCGAGAAAGGGCGTCTTCCTTGGTGAGGACGGGAAGACCACCTGCATTCCGGCGTTTGATGCCGACGGGAAGCTCTGGACCATGCAGTACATCCAGGAGGACGGGACGAAGCGGTTTGCGAAGAATGGCCGCAAGGAGGGGTGCTTCACAGTAGCTGGAGGAGGCATGGACGCCCTGCGCAACGCCCCGGCCATAGTTATCGCCGAGGGCTATGCGACGGCGGGAAGCATCTCTGATGGCATTGCCGCTCCGGTTGTGGCCGCGTTCGACTCCGGGAATCTGATGGCTGTTGCGAAGGCCCTGCACGACAAGTATCCTGATAAGGCGGTGATCGTCGCTGGCGATGATGATCAGCATCTTTTGGATAATCCCAGGGTACGTCGGAATGTAGGGCGGGAAAAGGCCGAAATGGCAGCCGAGGCCGTGGGGGGGAAGGCTGTCTTCCCCATTTTCGCGCCCGGAGAACGGGAAAAGGATTGTGCGGGGTTTACGGACTTCAATGACTTAGGGACGAAAAGCAAATTCGGAATGGCGGCGGTCGAGCGGCAGCTCAAGCCGGCGATAGAGAAGGCGATCACGGAAAAGGTCAAGGAACTGGAACGGAATAAGCAACAGGAGCGGTCCCGCTCCGAAGGAATGGAACGATGATGGAAAAACGCGAAGTGACTCAGGAACAGGCGGAAAAGTGGATCAGGGAACAGTATCAGCGCCCGGACGAGGAGACGGCGGCACGGGAGGTACTGGACGCAAAGTGTGCGGAACTGGATGTGCCGGGGCACGAGGTGGAATTTGATCCTGATGAGGCTGAATTGTGCGGGGCGTTCAGAGAGGATGCCCTTGATGAGGAAGATGCCATCGAAGCAGCACTGGATCAGGAAATTTAACTGAAAGGGGGGGACACTGAGGGTGTCCCCCTCTTTTCCTTCCCGCATTGACGATCCGGAGTTCGCTCGCTAGGGTCAGGACTCGTTAATGAAGATAAAAGATAACACAGACAGCAAGGCAGATGGCTGAGAAAAAGGTATGGGCACAGCGGTCATAACGTGTTGCGATACGCCGCCAGTCCTTCAAGTTTGCTGAACGTATTTTCAATGAGATGCCAACGTTTATACAGCGTTTTGTCGAAAGGAAAGGCTGCATTTCTGGTTTTCCGAGGAGGTATGCAGACCGTCATCCCCCTCGCTTTCAGAAACTCCCGCAACCAGGCCGCATCATACCCTCCGTCTGCCAGAAAGATGCCGTCTTCGGGAAGAAGGTGCTGGAGAATGGCCGCTCCCTTGTAATCGCTGACCTGTCCTTCGGTCAGCAAAAGCAGAACAGGCCGCCCATGTCCGTCGCAGACCGCATGGAGTTTGGAATTCAATCCGCCCTTTGTCCGGCCTATGAGACGCGCGGAGCCCCCTTTTTGCGCAGGCTTGCCGCCGTGCGGTGTGCCTTGAGGTGAGTGGAGTCAATCATCAGCGAGCCATCAAAGGGCGTCTGGTTCGCCAACTCGGTGAAGATCCTGCTGAAAACACCGAGCCTGCTCCACCTGACGAACCGATTGTACAGCGTCTTGTACGGACCATATTCCGCAGGAGCATCCTTCCACTGAAGTCCATGTTTGATAACGTAAAGAATGCCGCTGACGACGTGCCTGCCATCGGCACGGGGGATACCGTGAGAGCGGGGAAAGAAAGGGCTGATCCGTTCCATCTGGCTTTCGGAAAGGTAAAACAGGGTACGCATGCGACACCTCCATGTCTTCAATATACCCTGTTTTCACTTCATTGGGAATAATGAGTCCTGACCCTAGTGCTTTTCTTCCTGGTAGCAGCTGCGGAAGAAGTGTTGAACAGCGGCGGAAGGTTTTCCTCTTGCACAAAGGGAGTCGGCCTTTCCGCCGCTGACGTGTAAAATGCGGTCGAAACAACCTATGATGAACTCAAGGTCGTGTGTCACTGCTACAACGATGGCGCCATTGCCGGCTTCTCGGTCGAGCAATGCCACCAACTGCCCCATATGGCGGGCGTCAAGTCCCGAGGTGGGTTCATCCAGGATGAGCACGTCCGGCCGGGAGGCCATCGCAACGGCAATCGTCAACCGTTGTTGTTGCCCTCCGGAAAGAGTCTGGGGGTGCATACAGGCAACATCGGCCAGATCGAATTCCTCCAGCAGCCTGACGATGTCCGCTCGGGGAACCGGCTTGGCGAATCCCGACGACACCTCTTCCCAGACGGTGGGGAAAAAGAGCTGGTGACCAGATTCCTGCATGACGAAACCACAGCGGCGCAGGCGATGGGCGGCGGATAAACGCTGGTTCCCGTAGCGGATGCTTCCGGACCGTTCGCGCAGCAGCCCGCCGAGGAGTTTGATGAACGTCGTTTTCCCCGAGGCGTTGGGGCCGACAATGGCGCTTTTCACGCCTGCGGGGAAATGCGCCGAAATATCCTCAAGCGCCGTTCGACCGCGCTGATAGCGAAACCCCACCCCGCAGACTTGAAGGCTGTTTTCCGTGCCGGGAGTGTCTGGCCCGGCAATACCGTTACTCTGAGCGCCATCGGAAACAAGAGGCGGCAGTTTCATGCTTCTCAGCCCATAGCGGGCACACTCTTCCGGGGACACTCCTTCCGGCGTCCGGACCTCTCGTACAATCTTTCCGGAATCCAGAATCAGCAGACGATCAAACAGGCCGGCCAGATAGTACAGGCGGTGCTCAACCATGACCACGGTATGCCCTTCGGCTTTCAGAGCGGCCAGGAGCCCGCGCAGATCGCTGATGGCAATGGCGTCCAGGTTGGCGGAGGGCTCATCAAGGATATAGATGCTCGGTCCCATGGCGTGGACCGCGGCGAAGATCACTTTCTGCCGCTCGCCGCTGGACAGATCGAACATTTTTCTGTCCCGCAGATGGTTGATGCCGAACAGGTCGAACGCCGCATCCACGCGACGGCAAATTTCCTGCTTCGGATAACCCATGTTTTCGGGACCGAAGGCGATCTCATCCGTCACGTTGATATGGAAAAATTGCGACCGCGGATCCTGGAAAACGGACCCGACGGTCGCGGAAATCATTTGCGGTGACAGTCCGTCTATGGGCTTGCCGTTCAAGCGGATACCCCCGGACACGTTTGCCGGCAGAAGATGGGGGATGATCCCGTTCAGGCAGCGGATCAGGCTGGTTTTCCCGCACCCGCTGGGGCCGGTCAAAACGACGAATTCACCTTCAGCGATATCCAGGTCAATGCCTTTCAGTGTTGGAGCGGGATGCGATGGGTAGGTGAGTTCCAAACCCTGAATTGAGATAGCCGGCGTCATACGGACTCCAGACTGGCGAACCATGCTGGCAATATGCCCTGCCATGGTGCGACGAGAATGGCTGTCATGGTTCCAAGAACAAGAAAGGTAAAAGCCAGATCCATGGGGCCGAGAGACTTTTCCCTGTACCATACGTGCCGACGCTGTCCCGCGGCCCTGGTGGAAACGGAAAAGGACAGTTCCTCCCCGATGGCTATGCTTCTGAACAACAGCGTGACCAGGAAAAGTTCTCCAGTCCTCAAAGGATGGGTGACAGCGCGGGGCCAGGAAAAAAGCCCCCGCACTCTCAGCGCGTCGCGAATGATGCGTCCCTCGTGCGCCAGTGCCGGCAAGAAGCGGAAACATATGGCGAAGGGCATCACTATGACCCAGGGAAATTTCATTTTTTCAAGGCTTTTGATGCAGTCTCCGACAGTTATTACCGACATGATGTAAACGCCGGTGCTTACGACAAAAAAAAGCTTCCGGGAAACCCAGGCAAACAGCCAGAGGGTTCGCGCCGAGGTTTCGGAGACCGCTCCTGCCATGAAGTAGACGAATACATGGAAGCTCACCAGAAGAAGCAGGCAGAGCAAAGCGAACCGTAAACGGGAGGCCGCGATCAGAAGGAGCAGGAAGACCGTCGCAAGCGCGAAGTCCTTTGCCGGCTCTCCTCCAAAGAGGATGGCCAAAGAGCACGCCGCGGAGGCGGTGATAAGATGTGTTCGGGGATCCAGCCGGGTCAAAGGGTTCACAGCTCTACCATGCCAACTTTGCTGAAATGGCGGGTGATCATCTTCTGCCCCAGGTACAGACCGATCAGGCAGGCGGCGAGGTTGGCGACAAGCACAACCCCGGCAAATGCCGCCGAATACCCCTCCACCGCTTCTTTTGGCCATGTGGAGACTACGCCCTGGAACACCGGGAACAGTACAACCATGTAGACAGGGAAGTAAAAGAGGAACGTCTTGGCAGTGGCAAACACCACAACGCTGAGGATGACCGCTCGCCGCCGCAGATAGCCGCCAACGAGCATAGCGATGCCGTCCGCCAGAAGCCCGCCTACAAGCCCAGCTACCAGACCCGGCCACCATCCTGTCATGGTGTGGAAGAGCCCGAGGATGACGCCATGGATAGTCATGACGAAAGGTTTCGGGATCAAACGGAGCATCAGGACATACACCGGGGCCAGCAGGAAGTTCGCCATGGGATCAATCATTCCCCACAGCGGAGGAATGAAATGCACCGCCATGATCACCGCGTAAAACAAGACAATGAACATTGCGTTCATTACGCCGAGCAAAACCAACTCCCTGATATTGAATACGCTTTTTATTTGCATTGTTACGTCCGATGGCAAGGCGTTATTCTTGAATGCCCGATCCCTCCGGAAGGGACGAGGCGCTGAAACATGATTCAGCCACTGTAAATAGAAAACCGTCAAAATTCGAACAGTACAGGGAGCTTCATCAACGGCGCAGGGAGCGAGTTCGCGGCCGTGACCTTCACCACCGATTCAAGTCAGCGGGGCCGCGTGATAAAGGTCATACAGAGTTTTGCCGAGTTGCTCTACGGAGAGGGAATCGACCATCGCGCTAGGGGAAGCCCCCGCTGCCTCATAAAGGCGCTCGTCTGTGAATCTGGTTCCCAGCCGCATGAAGCGCATGAACTCAGCCGAGATTTCTCCGGATCGTCCAGCCCTCCGGCAAACAGACAGCGCGCCGGCCTGGGCCACCGCATAGTAAAGAAAATAGCCGGGGGAAAACACGAGTGTCGGGATGCGGTGATACCAGGTCCGCAAAATCGCCTCATACCCGGTATAGTCGATCAACCCCAGATGCTTTTCCATGATGCCCGCGAATGTCTTCTGCCGGGTCGCGGCGCTCATTTCCTTCGAGTATAGTTCTTCTTCAAAGCTTTCTATGGCCGTGGCCGTCGAGAAGACCGCCACAATGCCTTCCAGGTGTTTCCGCCTGACCCTGGCGGCAACGGCGGGGTCTTCGAAAAACGCCTCCAGATGGGGAGAAGCCAGCAACTCAACGCTCAGTGCCGCCAGTTCCCCCGAAAGAGGAGTGATTCCGCGATAGAAAGGTATTTCTTGTCCCGCCGCGAAAAGAATGTGGATTCCGTGGCCAATCTCATGAATCGCGGCCATCAGTTCTTTGGGCGATATTCCGGCCGGAGCCTGCACATAGGGCCGGCGCGAATGCTGTAAGTGCAGGCAAGTCCCCGCGTGCGCGCTCCGGAGATCGACCAGACCTTCCCTAGTCATTACCCGGAAGCACTCCGCAAAATATGGGTGCACGTTTTCCATCAGCCGTTCCATGCTTTTCCTCCATTGGGGAAAGTCCAAAGCACCGACGATGTTCCTCGTGCTCAAATCAAAAGGCCGCAACCGCGTCAAACCGAGCGCGGCCTTGCGATACTCGTGCAATGAGCGCAGTAGGGGGAATGTTATTTCCGCCGTCAGCCGGAGGAACTGCTCAGGGAGCCAGCTCATCCCGCGGCGCCGGTGGGCCAAGTAGCCGGCATAGGAATCAAATCCCAGAGCCAACGCTAATCGTTTCCGAGTATCTACCAGCTCCGTAAAAAGCTGTTCCAGGGCATCCCCGCGTTCCTCCCAGACCCTGGCCTGGTCAAGCCAGTCCTTCTTTCGCGCCGCCCGGGGAAGGGGCACGGTTCCCAGCTCAGCCTTCGCAGACTGGAGATTCCCGGGAAGAGGCATCAGGCGGGCGTAGCTGCTTTTCAGTTTCTCCTCTTCCCGCCTGAGGAGAATGGCTTGCGGTGATTTTCTGGTCGCGGACAACTCGGGAATAGCGCGCGCAAGCTCGGCGCCGCCAAGGCTGTGCAGTTCCTGCCGCAACAACGGGTTTTGCATCAGGCTGAGCATCTCTTGCAGCCTGTCCCGCAGCCTGGGGATAGAGTCCTGGCCGCCATCTTCCGGAACCGGTTCGAATCCCTTTTGCCTGACCAGTTGCCGCAGGACCTTTATCTCGTCATGGCAGGCCAGAGCTTCACCCACCGATATAATATAAGTTTTCAGTTTGCCGGCTTCGGGCTGGGCCGTAGGAAGTGCGCCAAGGTGGCTGCGGAGCGCATCGGAAGCCTCTTGAATACGCGTGCGGAAGCCTGATGCCGTGTTTAATCCCGCAGTTCCCGAAGCCGGGCTCTGTTTCATGCCGCGCCTTCGGAACTTATGGAGGAAAGTTCCAGGGTGCCGACGACGACAACAACATTGGCGACAGGGTCAATTTGCCGGAAAGAATAACGGACGAGGCCCACCCCGGAAGCGTAATGATGCACAGCGGTGAAGCAGGGCCCGTTATCCCGCTGGAAATACGTATCCGTCCGCAGGCAATCATGGAAGATGCCCGCGGGTAATTTCAGGGTTTCATATCCTGTCATCTGGTGAGTAAAAAGGCCCAGCGTCTTTTTTTCTCCCTGCGCCATGATATACGCGGAGCTGTATGGCTGCCTGAAGACGAAATTTCGGGAAATGGTTGTCAGGGGAGGAGTGCATACTTCATCCTCCTCACCAGGGACCAAATCCCCATGGTGCTGGATCCCGTCTTCATCCTTGCTGATCATGATGGTAAGTTTCTTTTCATCGCCAAGCAGCCAGGCGTTCTTCCCATTGACCTCTCGTTGGCCATGAATTTTCCAGTGCAGATCTTCAACGATTGTTTCCCCGTTTCTCCTCTGGCGCGTGGAAATAACCCCCCAGCGCCGTTCCGGATCCACAGGGAAATATGCGTCAATATCCAGGGAGGCGTTGCGCGGTAAGCCACTGGCTCCGATAATGCCATGGGGGGCTATTGTGGTTGGAATCATGGTATCTCCTTTGTCATCTTGCCGTTGCCGGGGTATTGTCATCGCATCGCGCGGCATCGCCGCCGACCATGGAATCCCACATCGCGCGGTAGCGGCCCTTGTGTTCGAGTAGTTCGGCGTGCGTGCCGCATTCCACGACTTTTCCCTTGTCGAGAACGACGATCTGGTCCGCACCGATGACGGTGTTCAGGCGGTGCGCGATCACGACCAGGGTTTTGGATTGGACCAGGGTATCCACGGCGTTTTGGATAAGCGCCTCATTGGCCGGGTCGAGGGCCGTTGTCGCCTCGTCCAGCACGATGATCGGGGCGTCCTTGAGCATGGCCCTGGCGATGGAAATGCGCTGCTTCTCGCCGCCGGACAGCGTGCAGCCCCCTTCGCCCACCATCGTGTCGTAGCCGTCGGGCAGTCTGCTGATGAAGTCGTGGCAATGCGCTTTTTTCGCGGCTTCTAAAACCTGTTCGCGCGTGGCCTCGGTGTTGCCGACCCAGATGTTGTTGATAATCGTGTCACTGAACAGGTAGACGTCCTGGAAGACGAAGGCGAACTTCTCCAGCAGCTTTTCCGGATCCATGGCCCGCAGTTCCACGCCGCCTATATGGATCTCGCCACGATAATCGTTCCAGAACAGCGCCATAAGGTTGGCCAGCGTGGTCTTGCCGGAGCCGGAGGGGCCGACCAGGGCGGTCATGGTTTTTTCCCTGATGCTGAGATCGATGTGGCTGAGCACGTCATGCGTGCTGTAGGCGAAGCTGACGTCTGAGAAGCGAATGTCGTAGGAATCCGGCGTTTGTGGGTTGGCCGGGCAAAGAATGGGCGGCGAATCAAGGATTGTTTCAATGCGCTGCCCGGCGTTAATCATATACTGCGAGAGGAGCGAGTACTGCATGATATCGAACATCTGCGCGTAGAAATAGTACGCTACCACCAGGAATAGGACCACCGTCATGCCCTGCAACTGCCCGCTGTTGTAAAAAACCGCCGAAACCAGCAACAGTGCGGCGAACCCGAACTCGACGACCGCTGTGAAGGCCATGCCGGGGGTCATGACCGCGGCTTCGAAATTGAGGCTTTTGCGCGACAACTCGTTGATGAACTCGAAAAGCTTTTTGTTCTGCGAGCCGAGTATTCCGTAGGATTTCATCACCCGGATGCCCTGGATGTATTCCAGGACGGCGGCGTCCGTCTTGTCGATGAAAGAAAGACGCTCATGGCCCTGCTTTCTCACGATTCTTCTGGAGTACAGAAGAACGGGCACGGCGAAGAGCAAAGGAACCATGGCCACTGCGGCAAGGGCCGGCTGCAGATAGATGAGGAGCACCGCCAGGAAAACCGGCAGCACCAGGCTGGATACGAACCTGATGACGATATGGGAGAACAGGAAATCCAGCAGCCCGGCGTCCTGGAGAACATGGTTGCTGAGAGAACCCAGATCCCTTCCAGCGAAAAAGCCCATGGGAAGCCGCCTGAGATGATCACCGAGTTTGAGCCGCACCCCGGCGGTGATCTCATAGGCGGCGGTCATCATCTTGTTGTGGCTGACAATGGAAAATGCACCCCTGAGAGCGAAACACAGGTATACGCCGGCCATCCCCCACCAGAGAAGAGGCGCCTGGAGCGAACCTTCATACAGCGCGATGAAGAACAGGCAGAAAAAGGCCAGGGCTCCGGCGGCCGCGCCGTTTTCAAGCGCCGTGAACACAATGCCCTTGTAGAACAGGTCCAGCTTGTTGCCGGTGATCTTTCTCATCAGTTTCAGCATGACGGCACCGCCTTTTCCGTGGCCAGCACCCACTTGCTGAAGGGCGCCGCGTTCTTCCAGATGCGCTGGTATTCGGAGTTCTCCCACAAAAGGGATTCGTGAGTGCCGCTGCCAGCCAGCCGGCCGTGGCTGAAAACTAGGATCTGGTCCGCGAAAATGGCCGTTGAGAGCTTGTGTGTGATCAGGATCAGCGTCTTCTTGCCGGCCAGGGCGCGTATGGCTCTGGAAATATCCAGTTCGTTCTCCGGGTCGGTGGAGGACGTGGCCTCGTCCAGAACCAGGATCGGGCTGTCCTTGAGCAAAGCCCGGGCGATGGAAATGCGCTGCTTCTCGCCGCCGCTGAGGTGCACGCCTTCCTGACCGATCTGCGTGTCGTAACCGTTGTCGAGCGCCTGGATGAAGTCGTGCGCCTGCGCCAGCTTCGCGGCCTCGATTACTTCTCCGTCCGTGGCCTCCGGGCGGCCAAGCTTGATGTTTTCCGCCACGCTGGCCGACTGGATGAACGTATCTTGGAAGACGAAGGACACCAGTGACATCAGCTCTTCCAAGGGAATATCCCGGATATCCTTCCCCCCGATGCGAATCGCGCCCCGTTCCACGTCCCAGAAACGCAGCAACAACTGCGCGGCCGTCGTTTTTCCGGAGCCGGACTCACCAACGAAGGCGTGTATCTTTCTCTCTTCCAAGGTCATCGCGACGTCGTTAAGCGCATCGTCTGCGGTAGTTGAGCCGCCGTAGGAAAAGCCCACGCCTTGGAACTCCACGTCAAAACGGTCTGGAGACACGGGCTGCGCAGCTACTGTGAGCGGCTCCGCCGTCAGCAGTTCGTCGATCCTGCGCATGCCCTCGGAGAGAGAGGAAAGGAGGCTGCTTGAGGTGTAAATCTGCTCCAAGTGCCCGACCATGGCGGTGGCGAGCATGAAGGCGAACAGCCACAAAGCCGGATCAAATTCGCCATCCTGCAGCAGCCAGACGGCGCACGGCATCAGGAACAGGATGGCGCAACCTATGCCGATTCTGAAAAGCACGAAGAACGGCGTTGTGTCCCGTACCCACCCGGACGTTATTCTGACCTGGTTCTGGATGGCGTTGTACAATGAAAGATACGATTTCATCGTGATGTTGAATATTTTCACGATGGGCATGCTTTTTATGTATTCTACAATCGCCGTGTTCATTTTTTCCAGGTTGTCATGAAACGCTTTCATCTTGGGCGTTTGTATCCTGTGTATCGCGGCCAGCGCGATCCAGGCGAGCAACAGCGGGATGAACACGCATATCGTGATGGGAACGCTTTGCGGTATGAGGATGCCGAAAATGATGAAGGGAACGGCCAGAGCCCTGGCAAGATCAGGAACATGGTGGGCGATGAATATTTCCAGGTTCTCGATATCTTCGCCCATGATCCTGCGGATCGCGCCGGACGAGCGCGCCGAAAAAAAACCTAGCGGCAGGCCGCCCATGTGCGAAATGATGTTCCGGCGCAACTGCCCGTAAATGTGAAAAGCGACCGCGTGCGCGAGCATCCAAGATATGTACTGCAGAACATAGCGCAACGCGATGGCGGCCAGAGCCGCGGCGGGCAGTTGCCAGATCGGCTCCGACAGCGATTGCCCCTGCAAAAGCGGGACGGACATGCGGTAAAAAACCCACAGCGGGACCAGACCGGCCCCACCGCTCAATATGGACAGCAAAACGGAAAGAAAAAGAAAGCTCCGTCTGCCCTGGGCCAGACGATACAGCCACTTGAGCGCCAGTATGTTTCCTTGCAGCATAGACTCTCCAAAGTCGGTTGCGCCACGGGTGCGCCGGACTTTGTGGGCTCATGTCGCAAAGGCAAGCCGTACCGCTCGAAGCACCCGTCAATTCATTTCAGATGCCCAAGAGAGTAAACGGCTATGCCTTTGGAAACTAACCGCGCAGGGAGTGAAAACAACGCCTGGCGGAATGCGTTTGCCGGAAATCTCCGGCCTGATATAGTTACAGGGCGAGCTGCCGGGCGCCATACGAGAGTTCAATGCGGCTCTCCGAGGACGACAGGAATTCATGCGGGTTCACGCCGAATTTGGCCCGGAAGATTTTCGCGAAATGGCTCAAATTGGAATACCCCACGGAAAAAGCGGCTTCCGTTACGTTCACCCGGCGTTCCCACAAGAGCTGCCGCGCCGTTTCTAGGCGCTGATCCGCCAAGTACTTGTATGGAGTTGTGCCGTACACCTGGCGGAAGCCGTTCTTGAGCTTGAACTCATTGACACCGACCAGCTTGGCCAGTTCCAGAATGGACGGCGGGGATTCCAGGTTTTCGTCCAGAATGGTCTTGGCCTGCCACATCCTTTCATAGTCATCGGCCATCAGGTTGACGGCGGCCGTGGAAGAGGCCGTATACGTATGGCGGTCAGCGGAGAAGCGGACGTGGGAAATCAGTTCCAGCACCTTGCCTTCGAGAAACAGGCATCTGGTCTTGCCCAGGAAGGGGCACATTAGTATCTGGTGGAGCGCAACCTTCATTCCGGCGGTGATGGGGCCGACCAGTTTGTACACAATATCGCCCTTGCCCGAGGCGCTTTTATCGATCTGGTCGGACAGGGGGATATCGAAAAACGACCGGAACGTGTCCAGGGGCAACAAAATTCCGAGCCAGCAAACCGGCTGCTCGTCGATATATTCCATAGCGCCGGCGCAGTCTCGATAAAAGCAGATATACGACTGGTCGTGGCCGGATTCCAGTATCTGCGGCCTGGGACGGCTCGGAAGCACGCAACGTATCGCGCCGCCCAAGTTGAATCCCACCTCGACCATCGGCTCGTTCTGGGCGGTGAAGTCGTGTGCCTTTTCGTCGTCAGCCCCCGATTTTTGGATCATAAGGTGGATATTTGGGTTGACCGTATGGCATTGTGTGGAAATATGGCTAATTTTGTATGAATTTGGATTACTACTTCCCATATCCGCCTCCTTTAAAGAATAGCAAGAGATTACGCCCGACTGGGTTCGAGCTACCTGAATCTGCCGGCGGCCAGCAGTCTTGATGGCGCCCAAAGGCCGCTGGCAAGTCACCTGAACGGCATGTCAGCGTGGTTGCGCGGGTACATGAGTGAGTGTGGCGGGATTGAAAAACTCTGTCGACGGTGGGACGCGTGCGGGCCGAACAACCTTATCAACCAAAGCGAGCAATCGTTTTCCATCACACGGAAGATGCGAGGAAGAGAAAGAAAGAGCATCAATCTAACGAGAAGACCGGTATCACTCATACAATATGCCATGCTGCTGAAAATTCTGCTGGAGTACTTTTTCCAGAAGAGTGCTTGTCAATTAATATCGATATTGAATTTCATTGTCAAATAATAAATTGTTCATAGCGCAATCTACCGCTCCTAACAGCTGAAACGATGAAGCGTGCAATCGAAATAAAAAAAGTAAAACAGCTGGTTATATCCTGTTTCAGCGCAGGGTGAACTGATATGGGATCATCACGAGCGTATTGACCGGCTGCCCGTTGACTTTTCCCGGAAGGAAACGCGTTTTTCTAGCCGCTCTCAGAGCGGCGTCATCAAAAACGCCTTCAGGAGAGGAGGAATGAATGGCGCAGTTTTGCGGCGAACCTGAGGTATCAACGACAAGACGGACAACGACCATGCCCTGGATATTCCGCCTCCTGGCTCCAGACGGATATTCCGGCATGGCTCTACGAGAAATGGTGGGACGCTGATCCACGGCATCCTCAGCATAGGCGCTCAACCCACCGACCATGCTCGGCCCGCGCCGTGCCGAACCGCCGCCGCTCCCTGTCGGACCTTGCGCCCGCGTGGTCTGATCCGTGGGGGCGGCCTTCTCTCCTTTGCTTTCCGCGCTTCTTTGTGGTTCCGGCTGTTCCTCACGCCGTGCCTGCTGTGGCTTGGGCGGCTTGGAAGGGGCCGGTTTCGGGGGCTTCACCGGCGTCGGCTGAGGCTGAACGACCGGGACCGGTTTTGGAGGAGGCGGGGGCGGTACGACAGTCGTTTCCAGTGTCGGCTCTGCCACGGGCTGAACCGACGGCTCCAAGGGGCCGGGATTCTCCTGCATGACTGGCGCACAGGATGCCTGAGCCGGAGTGAATTCCGCGAGGGAAACGCGGTAGATCTTCTCCTCCGGCGGCTCGCCGCAGTCCGATAAAAGGAAGCCGGACGCCACAATGGAGCCATGCACGAACAGGGAGAACAGAACAGGCAGGGCGCGGCTCATTGGGCGATGGCTCCCGCCGCCGGATCCGGCCCGGTCGGGGCACGGGAGTCGCTGTCAGACGCCGCGCTGGGCTGCGATTCCGCCATCATGCCGAGGTTGGTTATGCCGGCGGCGCGGACACGTCCCATGACCTCCATGACGGCGCCGTAGGGAACATGCTTGTCGGCCCGCAAAAAGAGTTGTTTTTCCGGGAGCGCCACGGCGTGTTTGAGCACGGAATCCAGATCGTCCAGGGTTGTGGGGCATTCATCCAGAAACAGCGCCCCGTCGTTTTTGATGCTCAGAATCATGTGGTCATCTTCGGTGGGGAGCACCTCTGCCGCCTGCACCTGGGGCAGCTCCACATCCAGCCCTTCGGTCATCATGGGAGCCGTCACCATGAAGATCACCAGGAGCACCAGCATGACGTCCACAAAGGGCGTGACGTTGATGTCCGCCACAAAATCGTCGTCTTCACGAACGCCGGCCATGACTTACCCCTTTTTCCCGGCAAAGCTGATTCCATTGGGGTGGCGCGAACTTTCATGCTGCAGCCGATTCAGCAGCATACCCGCGAAGTTGATGCAATCACCTTGGATGAGGGACAAACGGGCCTTGAATATATTGTAGCCGCAGGTGGCGGGGATCGCCACGAACAGGCCGACCGCGGTCGCGATGAGCGCTTCCGCGATGCCCGGCGCGACTGTGGCCAGGGAGACGCTTTTCATGGAAGCGATGGACTGGAAGCTGTGCATTATGCCCCAGACCGTGCCGAACAGACCGATGAACGGGGCGGTATTGGCGGCGGTAGCAAGCAAAGCCAGTGAGGATTTGAGCCGGGACATCTCTTCATCTATGCCCTGGTGCAGGGCCCGGCGCACGTTGTTGTCGATCAGCCTGTCCGCGTCGCCGGTGGCGTTGATACGGTTAAATTCCTTCACGGCCCGTCCGGTGATGCGAAAGAGAGGCGATATGGAATCCCCCTCAAGCACGGGTAGCGCGGCATCCAGCACCCCGGCCTCTTCAAACCGGGCGGCTCCGGCCACCACTCTCCTCCGCGCCGAACGCAACGTCGCCCATTTGCCGGCCATGTAAGCCCAACTCGCGAGTGACATGACGAGAAGCAGGGCCATGACGAATTTGGAAACAATCGTGGCTTCAAGCACGGCATGCAAAATGGTATTCATTAAGCTCCCTCCGAAGATGTCGTCCCGTCATTATTCGCGAGAGATTCTTTTATAAAAATCTGCCTACGGATCAATGAATTCATATAGCCGTCTTCTTTGCGCACCAATCCTTGCGACTCGCACATCTCTTTGTAGGTATTGTTCCAGTTGTCCTTGTCTTTCTGGCCCCAACGGCAGAAGGGGTAGAACAAAACACCCCATAGGCCGAGCCGGGGTTTTCCCCAATCCACGAGCAGAAATCTCCCCCCGGGTTTCATCAGACGGCTGGCCTTGCTGATGGCGATGCGGCGCACTTCCGATTTCGCTTCATGCAAAGCCATGCACGTCATTACAAGGTCAAATGTTTCATCGGGAAAGTCGATTTCATCCATGGAGGCCACGCTGAAATGAAAGCGTCCCGGATATACTTTCTGGCGTTCTTTCGCGTAGCCGACTTGCTTCATGGCTAGGTCAACACCGAAAAACTCGCTCTCGGCGGACGAAATTTCCGCCAGAGCAAAGCTCAACCGTCCCGTGCCGCAGCCCAGATCCAGGGCTTTCATGCCGGAGGCAAGTCCCAGTCCGTTTACGGCGCTTCTGTAGAAGGCCTTGCCCATGCCGAATAAAGAAACGCCGGACTCGTATTTTTTTCCAGAGAAAAATTCGTTAAAGGAATTCCCTTTGTCGCTATTCATGTAAGCTCCCCGGTTCCGCCGCTTTCCAGTGGCGCGGCAATCAAAATGTGTATTCGCAATTGATACTGAAACTTCTCCCTAGGTTAATGGTGTCGGAACCGACCAAAGTTTCATTGAACATATTGGACACGGCCGCTCTTATTTTGAATCCGTCGCCAAGTTCCTTCCAGGCGGAAAGGCCGACGGATGTGTAGGGAGCCGTTTTTTCAGGCGTCATTCCAGGAACATACTGCGTATTGAACTGGGAGTCGGTGTACGTCCCGAAGAGGGAAGCGCCGAACCTCCAGTCAGGGTTGTCGTAGTTCACCGATGCTGACACGAAATGGCGCGGCACGTCTTTCAAGCGTTCCCCGGTGGTTTTATTTCTCGCCGATGTATATGTGTAGCTGGAACTCAACTTCCAGTTGTCGGTTATGAAAAAGTCAAAAGCGGATTCAATTCCGCGCACTCTCGCTTCATCAACATTGCTGTATGTTGTGACAGGCAGGCCGTTGATGGTGTAATCCGCGGGCACATTGACGATCATGTCGTCCACCTGCATATCATAATAGGTGGCGGACAGTCTGACCTTTTTGTCGAACAGGAACTGGTCGGCCCCGATTTGCCAGGTAAGGGATTTTTCCGGCTTCAAATCCGGATTGGAAACACCATACAAGGTGTACATGTTGATCGGAGAAGCGTGCGTCTGGAGCGGTGACGGGGCTTTGAAGGAGCGCCCCACGGAGGCGCGGAAGGTGGTGTCCTGCCAGGGACGGTACATCAGGCTCAGCTTGGGATTTATCTCCTCGCCGTAATCGTCGTTGTCGTCGAAACGTGCGCCGGGGATAATCGTCACTTTACCGTCAAAGAGTTCCCATTCCAATTGCGCATATAGACTTTTCGTATCCCGATGGGCAGCGCTGATAGTGTCATCTTTGAAACTTTCACGCAGGAATTCCCCGCCAAACACCATGCGGAGATTCTCCAGCCCGGAATACGTGTATTGCAGGGAGGCGGAATCATAGCCGACCTTTGATTCTGGGTTGCCATACATCGGGTCATCTATCTCAAGCGTCTGGCGCTGGGTATAGGTGTCAAAGTGGAATGAGTGCGCGGAGTTGGGTTCAAACAAGACCGAAGCGAACATTCGCGGGGAGGTTTCCTTATTCACGGCTGTATTGTCGCCGTTCTCCTCATGCCAGTAGGTATATTCTGCACCCACATTCACGCTGAGTTCCGGAACGACTTGCCAGTCGATTTTTCCGTGTACGGTATTTATCTGGGTATCGAACTTTTCCCATTTGATGCCGTCGTTTTGCTGGTGGTCGATGAAAAGCATCGCGCCCATGTTTTCAAAAATATTGCCGGAAACCAGGGCATGGGCCTGCATCATGTTCCTGTGCACGTCTTTGGGCGTCTGGTGATAAAAATCACGGCCCTTCACTTCATACGAAGTGTACCCGACTCCCGCCGAAGTAGGCGCATCCGACTTCTTGGTAATGATGTTCAGCACCCCGACCATGGCATCGCTGCCATACAAGGCGGAACTCGGGCCATTTACCACTTCGACCCGTTCTATCAAGTCAAGGGGTACGGCGTTTACGTTGTGGGCACTACCGGCCCCGTTCATGCCCCCGGCGCGAAAGCCGGTGAACACCCGCCGCCCGTCAACCAGCACCAGCAGGTAGCGCGATTCGACATTCAGGCCGCGCACAGTGTTTTTATAGCCCATGGCGCCGGGTATGTTGGTCTGTTGTGAGAAGTTGAAGCCGGGAATCGAATCAAGCAGCTCGGATAGCGTGCTGGCGTCGGAAGCGGCTATCTCCTCGCTTGAAATGACATATGTCTGCACGGGCGCGTCGGAAAGTTTGTGTTCCGTTTTCGTGCCGGTGACGACGATTGGGTTCATCATCAGCGGGCCGGGCTTGGCGGCCTGTTCGGGGGTGGTTTCGGCATTGGCAGAATTGGCTATGAGCAATGACAAAATAAATCCGCAGATAATGTTTCTTTTTGCTTTCATTTTTGCCCCAGTTTGTCTATTTTATACTAGGGGCTTATTTCTCACCTCTGGCAGGCCTTGCGCCAACTCTGGAAGGAGTTTTTTGGATGTTTTCCAGATCCTTCCGGAAACCAAGCCGTTTTTGCTGAATTTTCTATGTAAAAACGGACCTTATATCCCATCATTCCTGTTGAGCCTGCCATGCTCTTTGCGGCGCGCATTCAGCCCATTCCAACGGATTGGCGTATGTTCCCGCACTCAAACGCTAACGCACCGTGGTTCACTATGAAGCCACGGTGCGTTTTGCATGTTAAAGAAAGCTCCTGATAGCAATGGGATTTCCAGGAATTTTTCATCCTTTTGTCGGCAGTCAGCTATCTCCAGGGAGGTGGCCCCTTGGCCTGTCCGGCAACCAAGGGCTTACTTAACATTGATTGAGGGATTGGCTGAGAGCCTGTCGCGCCATGTCCATGTGTGCTAGAGGGGGAATGGGCAGGATTACACCCTGCCGGCAGTAAGGCATCAACGCCAGTTTGAACATGTAATTATGTAAAATCAACATATTATTGGAAAACATCAATTCCTTCTCGCATCGAAATTACTCCATTGCACATTAGCAATAATCCAGGAAAGGAGGCATATATAAAACTATAGTAGATAGCAAAATTTTCACATCAAACTAAATTGGCGAATCTTTATTCTACAAAACAAAGCAATGAAGAGGGTGCAGGCGTGTTCTCGCATAAAGCTGCCAATATATGGGATACTCTTTATGGAGCGATAGCCAGAAGTGAATCAGATGTCATCTGCAAATTATGGAATAAAGAAACAGATTCATCAAGTTATGGCAAGGCACTGGATATAGGTTGTGGCACTGGCAGGTTTTTTATCCCCTTAGCCCAAAGCGGATGGGATATGACTGGTGTTGATTCCAGTGAAGCCATGCTGTCCGTTCTGAAACAAAAGATGAAGAAGTATAAAATTGAAGGTGAAACGATCCATAGTGACTTTTCATTGTTCAAAAATGATAAACAATTTGATTTAGTATTGGCATTTTTCTCGGTTATATACACGCTAACAGACAAAGATATGTATTCATTATTCCGCAAAGTGCACGAGGTTATGAATCCTGGCGGCCTGTTCTTGGTGAACTTCTTCAACTGTTACGAGTTCTGGAACAAGAAAGGATGGAACGCGAGCATGGGAAGGATTTTCAAAAGCGGTCACCTGAAAGTCAACTATGCCAGTACCCCTGTGGATATGCTCAGGGGGATTGCCAACACGGAAGACATGCGGCTGCTCAGTCACAACGGGAAGCTGGCTTCCGACGCCAGTATCCGGCCCGTCCGCTATCATTCCCTGAACAGCATGCGGTTATTCATAACATCCGCCGGATTTGAGAACGTCACGTTCTATTCCGGATTCAGCGACAAGAAAATTGGACCTGAAGACACAAGGGCGACGGTCATTACAGCGGCCGCAACCCGTACTTGAGGCCACAGCACAACAATGAACGGCATACGTCATCAAAAATAGCATATGCCGTCATATAAATTCGGCGCATCTTTTCACCGTAACTCAAAAGGAGCACAAAAATGCAAAACGAAATGCTCAACTACGAAGTGATCGATCTGGAAGACATGGAAGACATCAGCGTCCCGCTGCATTGCAACAACAGCGGCTCCGGCGAATAACGCCCGCTCCTTCGGGAGCACAAGTCGAAACATGAGCTTATCCTCGCCATCGCTGCCTAGATCCGTCAATCTGAAGCGATAGTGACAACCCATGAAAAGATGCGCCGATCCTCAAACTCAACGTAAGGGAGTATATATGAAAGAAAGAAGCGTTGAAAGCACTTTCTCAGGCCCAATTGCGGAGATGTGGGACGATATTTTCAACCCCGCGGCCGAGAAGGAAGTGAGCTTTTATCTGAATCAATTCAAAGGGACGCCCTTACAAGGGAAGACGCTTGATATCGGTTGCGGCACCGGCCGCTTTCTTCTCCCGCTGCTTAAACAGGGGCACCAAGCCGTCGGCATCGACTCCAGTGACGCGATGCTTGATGTGTTCCGCAGGAAAGCGCAGGCCGCCGGCATCGAGCCGGACGTCAGGCACATGAGCTTTGACGGCTATCCGGATTCCGGTCCCTTTCAGGGCATCGTGGCTTTTTACGTCATTTTCTATTTCCTCAAGACTGACGAACTGCGGGCTTTCTTCAAAAAGGCGTTCTCCCTTCTTTCACCTGGCGGCCTGTTGCTGTTCAACTACTACAACCCATTTGAAATTTGGGAACCGAAAAAATGGGGTTACCCCAATACGTATCCCTACGAGTGGGGATTCGGCCGCGTCGAATACACGTACACCCCCGTGGACTATATCCGGGGCATTGCCGAGATGCAGGAATACAGCATGGTCAGCAAAGACGGCGTTCCCCGGTTTGACTACAAAACGCGCCATGTTCGTTTCTATACCATGACCGAATTGCAGCTTCTGTTGGAAGACGTCGGTTTTTCCGACGTCCGTACCTTCTCCGGCCTCGTCGAGAATCCGGTGCGAGAAGAAGACCTCAGGGGGTACTCCCTGTACACGACGGCAAGGAAGCCCTGACAGGCATGGGGGAGAGGAAGGATGATCACACCAAGAGCGTTATTAAGGGAGAAGGTTTTTCTTATTGATGAAAAATTCAAAATCCCTTCCGGAATGCCCGAATCGCTGAGCGCGCTTTACCATGAGAATACCAAAATGTACCCCAGCGATGTCCGGCCTTGGCTGGTGCCGCTTACTCCCCCCGGCCTTTCGGCAATGTCGTTGAAAACATTCTTCCAAAGAAGCGCCCAAAGCTTCAAGGCATACGATGGGTATCCCGCCATCCGCCTTATTGAAAAGGGTACGGATGCGGACCTGAAACCGGCCAGCCTGTGGGACGTGATCGTGCGGCGCCGCTCCGAACGCCGGTACTCATCAACGCCAATCGAAGCACAGGCCTTGTCGAAAATCTTGGGATACAGCTACGGACAGACGGGCGGCTTTGAGGCCGACGGCAATCAGCTATCGCTCAGGGCGGCTCCTTCGGCCGGCGCTCTGTATCCTCTGGATATTTATCCCCTGGTGAGTAACGTGTCCGGAATCGAAAACGGGCTCTATCACTACAACGTACGGGATCATTCCCTTGAATGCCTGCGGCCGGGCGACTTTTTACAGGAAGTATATCCCCTGGTTCAGCCCAGCAATAATGAGTGGCTGGCCATGGCAGGGGCCATACTTTTCATCACCGCGACATTCAAGCGCAACCAACTGAAATATGGCGAGCGCGGCTACCGCGGGATCCTTCTGGATGCCGGGCACGTTTCGCAAAACATCCTGCTTTCGTCTGTGGCGCTGGGCTGCGGCGCTTGCGTCGTTGTCGCATGCCTTGATGACCCTATAAACGACTTCCTGCAAATAGACGGCGTGGAGGAATCCGTTCTCATGGCTGTCAGCATTGGAAGCACGGACATGGAGACAGACCATGCAGAGTAGAACGGACGATATGCCCGGCAAACCGGTGCTCAATATAAGCTACCATGTCATCCCCATGGATGGCGACAGGGTTCAGTTTCGCAAAGCGCATGATGTTTTTGTCATCAAAAGGCCTGGCCTCCTGGAGCTTGTGCGCGATCTTTTTCCTCTCCTTGACGGGCGCCCGCTGGAAGACGTCATTGACCAATTGCAGAAAAAACATTCACGGGAGAGCATCCTCGGCCTGCTGCAACGCCTGGCGCAACGGCATGTGGTCAAAGAGGCTGTGGAAGAGCGCGATGACCTGTCAAGCATGTCCAGCGTACAAAAGCTGTATTATTCCCAGTTCACACCGCAACCGGGCGCTCGTCTGGCATGCCTGGGCAACGCCCTGATCGCGATTCTGGGGCTTGGCCCGCTTGGCGTCTCCGTGGCGACGTCCCTTGGCCGCTCGGGCGTTGGCGCTCTTCACGTCTCGGATCCGCTTCCCGTGACCGGCGACGATGTATTGTTGAGCGGTTTTTCCTCCGCGGACATGGGAACATCCCGCGAAGAGGCGTTCCTTGATAAAGCCAGAGCGGCGCTTCCCGGTAGCCAGTGGGAAGCCCTGCCCGGCCTGGCCTTCGAGCGCGGCAAATACGACTACATTGTCGTTTGCCTTGAAAAATACCAGCCCGATATTTTAGAGCGCATCAATACCCTGAGTATGGAATCAGGAACGCCATATACCTGGTGCTGCCTGGACTGCCATTGCGGAACAGTCGGCCCCACTGTGCTGCCTCATGAGACCGCCTGCTTCCGTTGCTACACGACCAGGACCAGGGCAAATGCCGATTACCCCGCGGAGTTGCAAGCCTTTGAGGATCAGTTGAGAGAGCAAGGGAACCCGACCGAATTTGGATATATGCCTTCGCATATCCAGATACTGGCAGGGCTTGCCTCCTTGGAAGTCGTGAAGGACCTGAGCGGCCTGACGCCTCCCTTGACCTACAATGCCCAGTTGGAAATCAACCTGCTGAACATGGAATTCGCGCTCCATCCGGTCCTGAAACTGCCGCGATGCTCTGTCTGCGGCCGCCTTCTTTCTTCCGGCGCTCCGGTTCGTCCCTTCAAGGAGCGGACCCCATGAGCCGTATCGCGCTTGGCCATCACCCGATGAGTAGTTCTCCAGGCGGGCTCCAGTCCCATCTGGTCAGCCGGAAAACCGGCATTCTCAAAGGGCTGCACACGCTTTTCCGAGCCCCAGCCGAACCGCGCCTGCATGTGGCCATCAGCGAGCTGACGGACTCCCGCCGGTATCTTGAATGCTATGGGGAAGTGTCCGGCACAGGGGTAGGGCTGACGGAAGAGCGGGCGCTGATGTCCGCTATTGGAGAGGCCGTGGAGGCTTACTGCTCGTATGATATCCAGCAGCCCTTGACTCTGGCCTCATACAAGGAAATTTCCAAAAGTGATCCCCACGCGGTTTCCCCGCATGAACTTCCCTTGTATTCCGCTGCCCAATATGAGCAGTCGGGATTTCGTTTTCGGCCCTTTATCGAAGATGCAATTGTACGCTGGGGAAAAGGGGTATCCGCCATCTCAGGGGCAGAGCGCAGTCTGCCCGCCGCTCTGGTCTATATTTCTTACTCTCCCCTCGAAAACGAAACACCTATATGCCACACCATCTTCGGCGGCATCGCCAGCGGCACTTCCTATACCGCGGCTCTGCTTTCCGGCCTCTATGAGGCTGTTGAGCGTGACGCCATGATGATCTGGTGGCTGGGGCAACTGCCAATGGCAAAGGTCACGCTCTCTCCTGACAGTTGGCTGGGCGAAATATTCGAGCGCTGCTTTGCCTGCCAGGGTCTGACCTTTGAACTTTGGCACATCACCATGGATATTCCCATTCCTGTCTTTTTCGGCCTGGTAACGGACACGGCGAACAACGCCATCGCCGGGGGATTCGGCACAAACCTGTCGCCTGAGGTTGCCGCGCTCAAAGCGCTGTTCGAATGCGTGCAGAACCGGCTCGGACAATTGCCCCTGAAGTGGGATTGGGGCAAGGCGCTTTACAATGACAGAAAGAAAAAGAATATCTTCGCTCTTGATGCTCCGGAAGCTTCCCGCCAGTTCTCCCACATGATGGATCTGAACAACAACCTTCAGACGTATCTGGATCCTGAGGCCCACCACCTTTTGGATGCCATCCGATCCGGGACCATGGAAACAGCTTTGACGGAGATCCCGAATCGTTCTTCCGGACGCGCTGAGCAGGATTTGAAAACCTGCCTCGGTATGCTGCAACAAAGGGGCTTTGATGTAATCGTAACCGACCTGACGCACGAAGATGTGGCGGATCTTGGCTTCGTTGTCTTGCGGGTGTCCATTCCAGGGCTCGTTCCAAACAGCGTTACCGCTTGGCCTTATCTGGGAAATCCCAGACTCTACCGCGTTCCCTGCCACATGGGCTTTCCGCCGAAAACGGAGGGGGATATGGCCAGAATCCCAATGCCATATGCCTGAGGAGGTGAACGGTGGTAAATCTGCTCATTCCAACAACGGCTCTTTACCCCGAATCGGGGCTGCGTAGAGTCCTGGACCCCAAAACTGGCATCATCAAGACGCTTGGCCGCCTGTTCCGGAACCCCGGCGAGCCAACGCCGCACGTTGTCATGTCGAATATTACGGCGTTTCAGCGCTTCAGCGGCAATAAAGCCGATTTTGCCGCAACGGGAATGTCTCTCTCACAAGAACGGGCGTACTGGTCCGCTGTGGGGGAATCCGTGGAGCGTTATTGCGCCGCGCTTTCCGATTTTCACGAACTGGTGTTCGGTTCATACGACGACTTGGCCGGTTCCGGGGATGAGCCCCTGCATCCCGATACGTTCACGCTGTTCCAGGAGCAGCAATATACGCAAACGGACTTCCCTTTTTCCCGTCCCACGCCCCGGCATTGCCTCTCATGGGCCCGGGGAGAACGGCTGGAAAGCCGCGAGCCCGTCCTTGTGCCGGCCGGGCTGGTTTTCAACCAGTTCCGCCCGGAGAAGGACGAAATACGCCTGTGCCCGGACATCCACCCCGGAGTGGCCAGCGGTTTTTCCCGGGAGCAGGCGATACGCAACGCGCTCCTGGAGATCATCGAGCGGGACACGATGATGATTCATTGGTTGAATCTCCTGCCGGTAACAGGAATCGAGGCCGACGATGCGTTCCGGGAGTTAATCCGCGACTGCGGCATTCCCCCGCACCTGAGCCTGCACTTGGTCTACCTTCAGAACGATTTTGCCGTTCCCTGCATTTTCGCTCTGCTGCTGGACCGCGCAAACGGCCTCCTGGGAGGGGGCTGCTCGGCGGGATTCTCCGCGCAATGGGCTGCCAGAAAAGCCGTATGCGAAGCGATTCAGATTCTTCGTCTGAGCCGCGAAGTGCAGCGGGGAAAAGAAGGCAAGCTCGCATTCAAGGCCGGCGCCATTTTACCGGCGTTTCTGGATCCGGCCGCCAGAAAGAAACTGCCCATGACCCAGTTGCTTTTCAACCTGGGGTATTACTTGGACACCTCCAACTGGAATATCCTGCGCCCGCTCATATCTCCCCGGCGGACAATCAGCCTTCTCGACTGTGAGCAAAGCGCCCCGAGCAACGAATACGGCAGTTTGATCAGTCGGTTCGTAGCGGTCGGCCTTTCACCCATCTGCGTGGAGCTGACCACGCCGGACGTCGCGGACGTCGGCTGGCTTGTTTTCCGAATCGTGGCGCCGGGCGCCGTACCGAACCTGGCAACGCTGTACCCTCCGCTCGCCGCCGTCAGATTGGCCACCGTCCCCGGCAAGCTCGGCTTTTCACCGCGCCGGGAGCTGAATTTAAACCCCATGCCTTATGCGTAACAAAAGGAAGGACACATGACTCCCACAGTGCTTACCGTCAATCCCGGCTTCGGGGTACTCAAAAAGCAGGCAGATGCGCTGCTCTTTTCCCTTTACGGGGAGGTAAAGCTGTTGCGGGGGGCTGTCCGGCTCATTGACCACATTCTCGACAACGTGGATGAACACCGGATGAAGCCCGAGCTTTTGCAGTTTGTCGCGCAGAGCTATCCGCAAGATGCCGCGGCAAAAATCTTGGATCAGATGATTGCAATCGGCATTCTTATGGAGGACGGCTACTGTTTGGGTGCCGCGGAAACCGATGCACGGCAGGGCATTGCGCAACGGTTCGGTTGCCTGGGAAGCGGAAGGCTCGCGGAAGCCGTACAGTCTCTGGCGGAGCCGTTACCATTTATCCGCCTGGACGATGATGCCCGAACGGAACCTTCGGGAACTTCCGAGTTGGCGGATCTGGCCGCATGGACGGCTTTTTTCGAAGCTCGCCTTGACGCTCAATCGTTGTCCGCTTTGGCGGTCTGCCCTGAAAACATGAATTATCTGAAGCTATCCGCCTTGAACCGGGCCTGCATCACGCTGCGCCTTCCCTGGGTTCTGGGATATTTCAACGGCGGCAGCCTCATACTCGGGCCAACGGTGATCCCTCTTAAAACACCATGCCTGGAGTGCCTTTCCGAACACAGGCTCAGGGCTCTTGATCCGGCGCTGGGAATCGGCCGGGAGGATTTCATGCGCTGCGTGGAAAATCATCCGTTCCCGGCTGGCGAGTCCTGGGAAGGTTCCATCAGGTGGACGGCCTGGCTGATGGTCGAGGAAATGAAGCGGTTGATCTCATCGCAAAGCCCGCCGATGTACATGAAGCGCCAAATCCAGATTCCACGGCTGGCTGTTCCCCAAATGGCGGAAATCCTGTTTGAGCCGATCACCACCTGCCCCGCATGCCAGGGGTTGAATCTCGGGTATATGGCGGCTGCTCCCGCCCCCCCCGCCCACAACCCTTTGCGCGCG